>Ga0126342_10000661_pt1 | contig 40474 bp, 37 predicted proteins | sample Cyp1metagenome_FD_92528 | JGI IMG/M metagenome (GOLD analysis project Ga0126342, IMG submission 92528) | Coral microbial communities from Lord Howe Island, Old Settlement Bay, Australia - Cyphastrea 1 metagenome | ecosystem: Host-associated > Invertebrates > Cnidaria > Coral ...
TTATATTATATTATATTATATTATATTCTACTATATTATATTCTATTATATTATATTATATGCTATTCTATTCTATTATATTATATTATATTATATTTTATTTTATTTTATTCTATTCTATTATATTATATTATATCATATTATATTATATTATATCATGTTATATTATGTTATGTTATGTTATGTCATATCATATCATATCATATTATATTATATTGTATTATATTATATTATATTATATTATATATATAGATATAGATATATATATATATATATATTGCTGATTCATTATGATTCAATCGTCATTTTTGGCTGTTTTTCATGCGTGTCGATGTTTTGGCACTTCTGGATCATCCCCCAGAAAAAGCATCCAGCCATAATTAACACAACTCGTCATGCCTAGCAAAGTATAGGGGGATATATCTCCTATAAATCCATAGTGAAATCGGACTTAGGCGCCAACTTAGCAAGCATCAATCAGCTCTAAAATCCCTTCAACTTCCCATTGTTTCTAGGTGAAGTCATTATTTTCCCGATGGCTTTTCCGGGGGGTTCTCTGCACCGAACCCGGTTTCTCAAAAATCCAGGTCACAAGAGCAATCCAAACTGCTCGTCCTCCCAGCGCCTGGTAACCATACCACCGGTGAAATGGTTTTACCCTATTTTACCATATTTTATCAACAGAAAATAATATTTTACCATATTTTTACCAACAGTATATATATATATATAAAGGTGTCCAAAAAAAAAAATCCAGGAATAAGATGGAAAGTTGGCCGATGTTAGGGCTGAAGTTCAGGGGATAGGGGATATGATGCCCCCAAGTTCTTTGGTTTTAGATGCTACAGATTGCTACAGTACCTTGAAGCAGGGAAACCAAGGTTTGTTGGGCTTCCCATTTTCAGAAATCCACTAGATGTACATGTTGTTTTTCGACATATGTCAACTGTGCTCAAATTTATGATCGTCTGTTTATATCTGTGCCTTCTTCCTTTATCAATTTTGTTCATTAGTTTCTAGACTTTTGAGATATGGATACGTGGATATGCGGATACGTCGATATACAAATATGTGGATTTGTAGATGGTAAATATGTGCCAGAAACATTTCAGTCAAAGGCACTTGTTCTTGGGGAGGATCCTCCAGGCATCAATTTCTAGGAAGCAGTGATTGTAGTCGGAGTACATATATATATATATATATACACTTATATGATATAAGTGTGTATGTATATATATATATATATATATATATGAATATGTATATATATATATCATATTATATGCATCTGTGGTATACATTCGGACTATCTCTGTGGAGTCAAACATAGGGCTAAATCGCATCGCCGCAATGAACATTGGTCATCTCCGCATCTCCTGTCAAGGACATGTCTAAAACTGTGACGTGATGGCCATAGAAATAGTGGATTTACCCATTATATAATAGCATGGTGATTTTCCATAGTTTTTTGTAAAGGTTTACCAGAGGGTAAAACATTGTTTCATATTGAAAAAATGGTCTTTCAATATCTTTGAATTCAAATTCCATTGACCTGTGGAATTCTTTTAGACTGTTTTAAATTCAATCATCATGTTTTCGTACTTCCTTTATCTTCTCGACCTAGGAATACAATAATAGAATGATCAATCATCGATTCCACCAGAGTTTCCACCGGGATGTTCCCCCAGGTGGTACGTTCAACCATCTACTTGTAGACATATCCACCTGTTCAACAGTTTGCCTGGTTTTCTCAACCAACATTGAAGTTCATCTCAAAAACTTGGAAAACTCAAAAAAAAAAATGCATCGTCACCCCCCAAAAAATGCTACATTTACCCCTAGGGTAAAAAAGATGTGGAAAATCAACCATTAGACGATTTTGCTGGGGTTTTACATAGAGTTCTCCACATCTTTTTGTATGTTTACCCTAGGGTAACAATTGAGCAGTCTTCAAAATCCCTCTATCATTCCATCAAAAATATACTTGGTGGTTAAGAACGGGATTTTCCCGTTCTTGGATTACTGTATATATTATAATCCCCAATAGGTAAAGGGTAGAATTGAATCCCCAAACTTCCCCAAGCTAATCCTAGGGGTCGAGGCTCACCGGTCCCTGGGCTCCCCCAGCGGATGGTCAAACTCGTGAAACACTCCCGAGTTGGTGAAGTAGCCCTCCTTGGCGAAAAATCTGGCGTCGTTTTTGGAGGTTCACCAAAAAAGGGGACACCTATATGGGGGGTTCCTAAAATGGATGGTTCATAATGGAAACTCCTATGAAAATGGATGATTTTGGGGGGACCCCCATTTTAGGAAACTTCCATATATAGATGTGCTTAGTAATGGTGGGTAAATAATGGTCAATAATCGGTGTGTGTGTGTGTATGTATATATATAAATGGAAAAGTGTCAAATGACACTGGTATCCCACTAGATTCATATATACATATAAGATATATATATATACATAACCAACAATAATAGCTGAATGGATAACTGGAATAATGTGGGCAACCCAAAGCAATAGACAACTACCATTTGGGTATGGTTGGAATCCCACTCAGGAGAATGGTGATTTTGGGGAGGGTTTACGGTTTAGGGCTCACCCCATTATACACAATGGTGACGCGAACAAAAATACACTATATATATATACTTATCTTAATGATAAATAATGATAAAAATAGACTACAACGATTTAATATAACCAAGTACACTTGAAGTATAGTAATAGTTAAAGATAATGAATAATCATTATCGAAAATACCAAGGGTTAAAAATAATGAATAATCATTATAAATAATACCAATACAGGTCAATACGGTGAAATGATACTAAAATAGTGGTAATAGAGTTTTTAAAAAAAATACAGTATCCCATATAGTACATATATATAATATAGTAGTCATCTCATAGTTGAAAAGATAGCCATAATGTTATTATATAACTGGATAGTATGTATTACTATAGTTAATAATGATGATATAGTCAATGGATTGGTTTAAGGGAAATTTTACAGGAACGTTCCATATTTAATGGGAAAATCGATGCTTTCCTGTAGAATTTCCCTTAAACCAATCCATTTGAATATAGTAAACATAATAATATAATAACTGAACAATATATCGCTCCTGTGGCTGAACAAAATCTTGAAAATCTTCACGGCCGTCCAAGGTCTGGAAGAGAATCTGGTAAAGACAAATGGACGCGTCAAAATAAAGTGTATCTTAATGTCAAAAAATATATATAATTATGTATATATATATACATATATTTATATTATATATATATGTGATATAATATGTGTATATATATAGAGAGAGAGAGAGGTTATAGTAGAAACGCACCTTGTTTAAAACATGTTTCAATCATCGGAACCGAAGCGACTGAAGGAATAACATGGAAATTGGTCCAGAACGGAGATGTTGGTTGGCAGCTTCAGTATGTCATTCATGGCAATGCAATCAAAGCATGTTCACAATTTCACCCGCAAAAACGGTAAATTGAGAAGTTTGCAAGCAAGAATGGGGAAGCCAACTGCCATTACGTGCACAAGTTCGCTAGGTAAATCATTTAGTAATGGTGGATCTTGAGTTGCTCGGTGTGCTTGTCTGAGGCCAAAGAGAAGCCATAAATTTTGAATTCTGGCGTGCTTTAAAAAAAAAAGTAGCAGAGTCCAACCAACTTGTCTCTGCTATGAATGGTTTCCTTCCGCCAAGAAAAACACAAAGAAAAACCTCTGAAAACCACCTTGGCACGCCGTCAAGTGGCTGAATATTTCAATCCATTCAGCGGCCAGTAGGCGAAGTCAATGTCTCGGTCAGCCAAGTATCCTTGCCCAAGGTGAGGCATGACTTCGAACACAATTTATGTGCATCTATAGAACCTAAGTATATCTCTATGTATATATATACATCTATATCTACATACATATATATATATATGATACATGTGCATATGTATATAAATAATATATATATATATATCACCCCCGAAAAAGAATAGAAAAGTAAAATCCAATCTCAAAATAGCGGTGTTTTTGTAGTGGTTTTTAGTGCTCCTTTTCGATCTTTTTGGGGGGTTTAGCTTCCCAAGTGGAGGCCAAGTCCCATCATGGCTGGACTTTGGGTTTCCTTCTGATCCATAGCGATATGAGGATGCCACATGAATCATGCATCTGGCTGAAATATTAAGATTATTGAATATTGATAAATATTAATATGTGCATATACATATAATATATATAAGGGACATTTTCGTGTGTATATATATAATTGTTTTACAAGTACATATGTACATTCACCAAGTTGAAATAGGTTCTGGGATGGTTCCGGTTACACCTCATTTATGAAAGCCAGGAAGATCGGGGTTTACAAACAAAAAAAAATTGAGCGGCATCAAAAACCTGGTTGCGAACTGCTTCTGCTGGTTCGTTTATAGCGATTCCAATTATGGATATTGTACTGATCCCTTTTCAATAGGTTAGTAGTAGTCAGTAGAACCCCAATAAGAACAATAAACCAATGGGTTTTCGACACTGCTCAATTAAGGCCTCATTTTTGCGGCAGGATCAGTCCGTTCAAAAATCGCCTTCGAATCCCAGCAGACACATCTTACAATGTGGAAGCCCGCCCAGTTACGTAAGCTGGTTTACAAAGCCCAATAACTAATAGTTATAAGCCATAAGTATCATAAGTATCATAAACCATAGTCATCCAGTGTAATAGTTCTTGGAGTGACCAACTTAGTTAGCTCTCAGACACCATTTTCCGCGAAATTGGGGTATCTTGGACCAAATGTGTCGCGCTTTGCGAAAAATCGCCTTGGCACCACCGTTGACGTTTCACCAAGGAACTGAGCATGTTCAACCAGTAGTTCCCCCTGACCATTTGGCCAAATTCGCCCATCCAGACAGGTGCGGTATAGCTATAGCCTGGAGCAGAAAAAATCCAAATCGGTGAGGTGAATCAATGTCCATCCCAAAAAAAAATGATTTTAAAAAAATGAAACAAAACATATAATAAATTGTAGCTATTGATTCAAATCTCTATGGTTGCTCTTTACATTAGGATATGTCTATAGTGCAGCATTCCGAAGCATGAAGATCGGGCATATCATAGGATCCATCAGACCCCGAAGAGTACCTCCCAGGCAGGGGTTTATATAATCACCTATGTAATCAAGCTCACATGGTGGTGGGAGTTCTGAAGCCCTAGATGTCATGCAAATCTTCAAGATCTCCCGAAGGATCTTGTGGCTGGCAACGGGATTGGAAGTCGATGTGATGATTAGCTGAGCTGCTTGCTGATTCCCAGATGTTTTACCCCATGGAAAAGAAGTATATACTCTACTCGCGGGTCATCCTCTGGTCTTCAGGAAAGTCCCAAGTAGATGGGTTTTTCCAATCCCATTCAGATATATTAAGATGGCATTCACAATCCCATGTGCCATCCATATACAGTTCCCAGATATCACTCAGTGTAGGTCCAAACATATGGTGATCTAATCCCATGATATACCATCCGATAATGCAACATGGCTAGCTCGGAAATCGGCTTATAGCTGGAAAAATCAAGGATAAATGGTGGATTGACCAGCAAGCCATGTTTGATTACCAGAGGATAACTCGCGAAATATCCCCGTGGCTAACTCGAGATGTCAATAGCTGGTGTGTCTGTAGGGGTACCCTATCTTTTTCAGACAAACCCAACTGATTTAGCACCATGTGTGCCAAGCCCGCTGCGACAAACCCACTTTCTGATGCCACTTTTGGAATTCCCATCACGCTTAGCAGCTACTGTAGGTTAATCCAACCCTCAACCACCCCGGATGCTATAAATTGGCCGCTCAAGTGATGTGTGTGTTCACAATGTTCAATGGATTTGCATGTTTGAACCCAACAGGACAAAGGAAGCAAACAAACTATAGAAAGCTTGTGAGGTCTCTCCAGTCTACCGAGATGATATTCCATTGCGTCGATATCGATGATATTATACCTTTTATACTTTATATATCTTTAAATCCAGTTTTGTTGGCTCTATCATTTTATCCTAGAAATTGATAGTTCATTCAAATGTGTGATCGTTCATTCCCGATGATGCTTGGTGCAAAACGTGTGTGATGCTTGAAAATGCCGAAGGTATTTGTTGGTATCAAATCCCTGCGTTATTTCCCCGAGATGAAAAAACTGGACTAATATGGATCCCTACTTACTGTACGCGTACCCTCTGATAAAACCAACATAACTATAGAAAATTCCCACTTATAGATGAATTACTCATCAAAAATTGTGGATTTCTCATAGCTATGTTAGTTTACTGGAGGGTATATACGGTGTGTATTTATATATACGTATATATATATAACAGGTGTGCATGGTGTTGAGATGAGCATCATCAATTCCTATACCATGCAACTTGACCATTGCGCATATTGTTTGGTACTGTTCAAACAAGAAAAATAACATGATATTCCATTAAAAACCCAATACCAAGAACTTATGGCAGTAGTGAGTGATTCTTGGTGGTGTACGTACATATGGTTTGCCTACTAAAAATGGTGATTTGCCATGGCAAACTGCCAAATGACCAGAGAGTATATCCCCTGGTATCCCATCATATCCCTCTCTATCCCATGACAGGTCATAGCAACCCAAGGAAAGATCATCGGATTCCAAGAATCGTAGAAATTGTTCACCTTTTCCGCATCTTTCTTGGGGAGTACTATATCAACAATCCCAACATGTTTGGTTATATGGTTGGTTATACATATATATACATACAGCATAGACATCCATGAAGTTATATCCTGTTATAGCCCATGATATCCCATGATAGCTAGTTATAATTATTATGTGTATATGTATATATATATATACGATGATACAAATATATATATATATATGAATATAACGTATTATATATATAATCATGCCATTTCATATTGATCATATATGTAGTGTCACATATCTTATGTATATAATCAGATATATATATACATCTTATGTCCAGGGCACCTTCCGCAAGGGCGAAGCCCCACTTGGTGTCGAAGACGAATCTGGCGAAGACGAAGAAATGAGTTGTTTTTTGGGGGGAAAAATGGAGGGTTTGGTGGATTTACAATCATCATGTTGGTTGATTTATTGACAGGAATATGGACTATCTGGTTGATCTAATTGACTAACAATTGAGATTGAAGTTGATTTATGAAGAACAAATACGTATATAATTTATAATCGTATATACAAACATGGCGAGTTATATAATACGTAGTTGACCTACTCAACGCAGACTGGAGGACTTTGAAAAGTCATGGAGGATTCATGCTTACCCTTAGGCCCTAAGCCCATGCCCTCGGTTCCGCAGATTTTCCTGCCATTCAGTTGTTGATGGCTGCGTCTGAAAAGATTTGGTCGTGGATGTGGATCTCAAAGTCCAGAAAAAGGACGGGAATCCCCCATTTACTTGAATGGTTTTCCCAGACAACGAAACCTCGATTTTTCTATTGGGTTCGGGGATTTTCCAGCTAGCCAAGTTTGACCCCCAAGTGCTGGTATCACCTTTGGAGTGCCATTCTCATGGCTTCTCTCAAGCGAGAAAAAACAGTTTCAGCTGGGCAGTAAATATGTGACGTGTGTGCGTGTGTGTGACAATATGTGCATATACATATTCCCCCCCCAAGACCTACATTTCAAGCAAATTTAGTCGTATTTACAGTGTTTTTCTTAACATTTGGGACTCTAAAACTTAGGGCATTTTTTGTGATCAAAAATTGCAATTGTTTGCAATTTTGTTCCCATCCCACCCTTCCCTAAGTACATCGGATCCAAGATTCAAGATTCAAGACCCCCAAAAGACTTCTTGAATCCAAGGGGGTAGGATTCAAGATTCAAGATTCAAGATCCCAAAAAAGATTTCTTGAATACAAAGGGGTAGGATTCAAGATTCAAGACCCAAAGAGGTTGGATTGAAGAAGTTTTTTCTGAGCCTTGAATCTTGAATCTTGAATCCAAAGAGGTTGGATTGAAGAAGTTTTTTTCTGAGCCTTGAATCTTGAATCTTGAACCCAGATGCCAGATACTTAGAATAATATTAGTCACCAGAAATTGCAATTTCTTGCAATTTGTTTCAAATGATCGGCCTGTCTGCTAAGGACATTCCTCAAATAAACTTGCTTATCCTGTAAAAGAAAATTCTAAAGCCCATTATTTTGTCTTTGATTTCCAAGCAAATCAATCAACGTTTGCAAAAATAACGAAAAACATTTTTTAAAAAATGCAATAAAGGCAATTAGATTCATCATAATACAAGTATATAAAATAAACTAAAAAAGAACCGTCTGCAATCTTAAACGGTATATAATCTATTCAACAAAAAATAAGAAAAATTAAACCATACTAGGTAAAAATACATGAAATCATCCAATAGCAATACCTCTTTATCTACAGATCAATCAAAACTTTCCCAACAAAATGTATTAGAAAGGGTTGCAGATAGATCGACAAAGAAAACTTTCTTTAAAAAAAAAAAACATGGTTTCAATTTATGTTTGGAAAAAAGGTAATAGACTATAAAAACCCTGAAATGCTATCAAAGTTCACATCAGAAAATGGTAGAATATTATCATTGAAAAACAAACAAATCATTCTGAAAAAAAAAACAAACAAACATATGTTCAATATGTTTTTTTAAAAGGTTGATTAACTTAAAACTAGATCCTCAGAATACAGAGCTGAAAGAACCAATAAAAATATAGGAAACTCTTTTAATACCTATGAACATAACACAAAATTAAGAACTATAAAAAAAAGTAAGACAATTTATAATATGACAAATATACTTAAAACTGATCTAGAGTTTTTTACTTATTAATTTATTATCATCAAAATCATTTATGTTTAACAAATAATATATCTAACTCAAGCACTCCTGGATTTAAAGCAATGAAATTGCAAGCAACATCATCTACATTATACAGATTTTGAAAATGAATTATTACAGCAAAAAATATCAACTCTTCTACAAAAAAGACTGTAGATGCTGAAGAAAAAAAACTAATGAAAATAACGTAGATTCACAAGAACAAATTAGACAATTAACATCCAATGAGAATATGATTGATTATTGTCAATTTACTATGCAAAGCTTGATGGAATGTTATGAAATTGTAGGAGGATTAAAAAGGTAATTGCATTATAAAATCAATATGTCTAAAAAATATAACTGGAGATCAGTCTTATACATATCTATTGTACTTTTTATATACACCTTTATTATCTGCAAAATCTTACGCAAATGAAAATGTAAAATCTCAAGATGCACTCACTATATCATCTAATCTTGCACAAAGCTCAGCAGCTTTGATAGAAGCTAAAACCTTTCAAATTGCTGCAGAAAATTTTAGTAAACATGAATTCCACCAGTAGTCATTATTAAAAAAAAACTACCTTACAAAAAGTGGTATTCATCAAAAAAGATAAAGATAATATGCTATACTCTGTTGTAAAAATCTGGAGGGGTAAAAATCCTTCAGAATAGATAGTACCAACGCAAGTAAAGATTTACCAGAACCACTAACTCCATGGGACACCATGTCACAAGAGTCCAGACATGAGGTGTATAGTTTTGGATTTTTTGGATTTTTTTTGGATTTTTTTTGGGTGGGGTTTTCTCAGGTGTTTTTTTTATTTTCTCTATGGAGCCCTCTCCAAAGAGTCGCAAAATATTGTTTTGTTTGCTGTTTTTTTTGTATTTTCCATGTATTTTTTTGGATTTCTCTAAATTTACTGACTTGCATATTGAAAAAACGTGCGGTGTACCTAGATTTTGAAGCTATGTGGTGCAAAATATACTGTTACTGTAAATTACAGTGTTTTCTATACTTTATACTTGGAAAACAGCATCCCTGTGAGCACCCGTTCTGTGTAAAAACAGATAACGCAATTTCAATCCATCTATTCCCCTAATAATATTGCTGCAAATCCTAAAGGTTATGTAAAAATACCAGATGTTGTAGAAGATATTGAAAAAGCGGACTTGCAAGAATCAGATCATAGATATAAAATTTGTGCTGATATATTAAAAATGTTTGAAAACATTTATAAAGAAAACAGTGTATAAATATAATGAAATAAATATGTCAAATGTAGCTGTTACAGCGCTATGCTGCAGCTACATATGTGGGCAGGATGTGTCCAGGCGCATTCGCCCAAGATACTTTCCTGATGCAGTGCTACAATAGGTGAGAAGATAAGAAGGAAGACAAGGCATTCAAGGACATATCTAATACACAAAATGTAGGTGTTGGGGGGGGTAGCATATATATATATACACTTATATACATACATACACATGAAATGTATAGAGAGAAAGAGAGAGAGAGACAATAATGTATATCCCTCAGTGGCTCCTCTAGACCCCCGCACCTTTCACCAATCCCTTCACCAATCCCTCGAAAACTGCAGGTGGAGATTGATTTGCAGATGGCTGAGCAGAAACACAGAACCACATCCTGAAGTACATGGATACATATATATATATATAGCAACTCGAGTTTAAGTTGGTTAGTCTATTTCCCTTATTTCCCAGTGATTGAAAAATCTATGGTTCTTTTATAAAACAGTGGTAAATTGAAGATATAACATGTATGTGTATATATATATGCGTATATATATATACATACAAAATTCTACAAATACATGTTTATACATCATAAATATAATAATGCTGATATGTGGCTTGTTGATCACTATGGGGGGGTTGGGGTTAGCAATACATAACTGGCTGACGCAGACAGTGTCATGCCCACCCACCCCCGGGCAGCCAAAGGTGGCAATGGGGAAATCCCCTAGAAATGGAGGTGTATAGCTGGGAAAATCATCTATCAATGGTGGATTTTCCATTGCCATCTCTGCTTACCGACGGGTACTTTCTTGACAAACCAAAAACGCCATCATGCCAGTGGCAGTTGGTCATACCATTTCTGGCGGGTGGTTTCAACCCCTCTGAAAAATATTAGTCAGTTGGGATGATTGTTTCTGATATATGGAAAGTCATAATCCAAATGTTCCAAACCACCAACCAGTTGGTCATGCCATTTATTGTCTCAACGACCCAATTCACTTTCCGGATTTTGAGACACACACGAAAACTTCATCAGTTCTTTGCTCCACCACCAGGACGTGGAGGACGTCAACAACGCCCAGAATGACAGGATTCTCAAAGCGTAAATCAGAAAAACTGCCAAGTTGTTCAATGCCCATAATTACGTGCATCCCTGTAGGGTCCAGCGATTAGGGGATGGTAGATACTTACACTTAGTATCAAAAGAGGATTCAACTATTTGGAACTTGAAAATCCACGAGAAAGTCCTAAATTACCTTGTGCTTTGACAACCTGGGATGAGTCGCGGCAGAATTGAGCCGTGTTAACCTGGAAAATCCAAGAGATTCTTTCGTGGTTTATGGGAATTCGCAGTACTGTCATCGTCATGGTTTTTTTTTTGCGGGTGGTATAACCCCTAGAAAAGTAAGATATGCTTGAGACGGTCCCAAGCAGTCAGAAAGGTCCCAGGTGGTAGCAATGGAACCTAAATCAACCTCGCAAGGTGGTTGGGTGATGGCAACGGGAAAATCTTGGTCCCAAAAGAATCCAAAACCCTAAACCATCCTAATTTCACCAGAAATGCGTTGTTATCTGTTCTCCTCCCAAATTGGGGGTTTTATGGCGTTGAGTTTATCACAGTACAAGTGTTCTTGAAAGGTGTAAGTGTTTCCGACTGAAAATCTGGAAGAGGCTGAGTAATCCCCGGCAGTGTGGCTTTACATCCCAGGAATCCGTAAGTTCGATTCAGGTCTATTCAGAACCCACCTGTAAATCCACCGTTTACCAAAACGAGAGCACATGGTGTCGGTGATTTTCCCAGGCTCCAGCTGATGGTTTCTCCATATTCACCAAACTCTTCAGGTGCATACTCTCAGAAAAGACATGAAAAGACTGAAACCATCATGTTTCTAAAGTTGTGTATTTTGCAATAATATAATGGTGCCGGAAACAAATCATGTCCGGCCCTCAAAAAAAAAAACTGACCTTTTAATTGGGGGGATTTGCCTCAAAAATAGTGAAAAAAAAAAGAAATTGATACCCTCTGGTAAACTAACATAGCTATTGAAAATGGCCATTTATAATTATATAGTGGGTTTTCCCATCAGAGGGTACCACCCTATTCATAAACTGGGTTACCATCAATATCCTGGGTTAAGATGCCATCACTTTGCAAAACAGCGGCGTTTTTAAAAACGCCGCTCGGAACTCCAGCTTAAAATAAAAGCGGTTACGAAAGTTGCCCTGCGATCAATTCTTCATCGGTTTCCCATCCAACTAGGGAAAATTATAGAAAAAATGCGGTTTTACCCTCAATTCCTATATATATATACTGGTTGGTGGTTTTAACCATCTTGAAAAATATGAGTTCGTCAATGGGGTTGGGATTATCCCATATATGAAATGGAAAATAAAAAATGTTTGAAACCACCAACCAGTATATCATAGTTGGATATAGTTGGTTATATTAAATCTATCCCATTATATATATATTATATCCCCACATTTTTTCTCCATCAAATTGCTGGTGGTCCTATGGTAATTTAACGTAACTATGGAAAATCACCATTTTGAATATGTAAATCATCTGTAAATGGATCATATTTTCCACTGGATCTCTCGTTAGCGGCATTTTTTTAAGGGGACGGAAATCCATACCGTGACCTAATCATGAAAAATCCGCCGTGTTTGATTGCACTGAACATGTTGGATGCCGTGAAATGGATGCGTTGAAGCTGAGTAGTCGAGTTTCCGATCAAATGGCACAAAAACATACAAAAAAACATGTTCTCCGTATCAAACCAAGATTGCTGGAGATCGTAACTGGCTGCTGATTCTGTGTGATGCTCCGGCAATAGACGGCAGGGCAAGCTTTCTACCGTCACGGTACAACCCGAGCAGGGCCGCGTTTTTCAACGCTGAGCCCAACAGGATCCTTGAGATCCAACATGATCCAACCATTCTCACCATCCAGTTATTAAAATGTGCAAAAACATGTACATCATATACCCATATATACCCTCTATCCTCAAGGCTAGCTGGAAAATATCAACGTCTAAGGGAAAAATGTGGGATGGTCATGGAACTAGATGGGTGATTCTCGAGCCATGTGAAACATTGCTCGAAAGTTTCCAACTGGACTTTCTCAGATGATTCCCACGTTGCCAAGGCCCAAATCTTTGATGCACCCTGCATAAAGATTTCAGCCTGTCATGATGTGTCATGAATCAAAATTATTCATAGTATGTATAGTTGTTCATAGTTATGCACATTTCATGATGATTCAGAATCAGTTATTCAACTATTATGATGATTCGCAATTCTTCCCCATTTATCCATTTCTGGCTAAAGATTATGAATTATGAAGATTTATAAAGTATGAGCTGCGCAAAGTTGACCAAGAATTGCTTGGGTTCATTCACCACCATCGACCTGGTCGACCCTTCGTTTTCTGATTCAGTCCTCATTTTTGGGACCCTGGCACGCCGTTTGAAAGCAATGTGGTCTAAGCGTTTCAAAAAACTGGTGTTTTTTTACGGTTAAATCATCAAGAATTGAATGGACTGGTGACTGATTTTTTGGAAAATCCAAAAAAAAGAGCTGGGTGATTTCACAAAATCTCATCACTGCGGATCATCCTCCCCAATTTTTGAACTATCTCAGCTACCCTTCACCTTTCACATGGTCAACCAAACCAAACCAACCAACCAACCGCTGCAAATGGTGTTCACATGGCCAACCCAAGAATACACTGGTGAAAACAAAGACCCGAGCCCATGAAACAAAAAACATCAGGAACCTTAGCAGCAGTTCTGCAGACAAAAAAAAACGGAGCCGCTAAAGCCAGCAACACGTGTAACGTTTAGCGGGCCATCGGCTAAAGCCATATCTAATCTTCAAGAAACGCAAATTGAAGCATATGGCCATAAAGATCTATAAAGCATCCAGCGAACGTTGATGAAACAAGGTGATTTTTAGGGGTGGTTCCCCCTAGCGACCATCCTTCTCTGTGACTCCATTTGGAGATGTCTCAAAATCAGCAGCTTCCCAACATGGATAGATGAGCGCTCAAAAAAAAAAACGGTCGAACCCTACCCCAATGACTCCAATACAGTACCCTCTGGTGAACTAACAGTTTGCTATTGAAAATGGCCCAGTCGAAATAGTGGATTTTCCCATTAATAGCATGGTGATTTTCCATAGCAAAATGTTAGTTCACCAGAGGGTACCCATCCTGCCAGAACATCCTGCAGGTTGCCTGGTTCCTCCTGCGGAAACTGAAGGTTCGAATCTCTGCCCGTCGGACAATGAAATCTGAGAAGAATTTCGACCGGCCGAATGCCGAATGTCTGGTTCAGAAATCACGAAGCCAATCTTACTCTGCAGCTGACCTTTGATCTAGTTAGTACATGTATTTATAATTTATACATCTATATACAACATTGCATCCCAACTACAGGCAAATGTATACGTATGTATACTGTAATATAGAATTGTTTAATGGTAATAATGATCTTGAGTCGTGGAACCAGAAAAAAGTTGGAAAAAGTGCGAAGAATGCGTTAAATTCCTGGTACCTTTCTGCTTCAAAAATGGACCCATGATCTACGCACCAAAAACGATGGATGTCACCATCAACAAAAGGAATTTTCATGGGATGTAGTCGTGATATAATGAGAGACGTAGAAAAAAATCCATTCCCCCGTTCATATTAAACACCTCCAAGAATTCATGGTTTTAGGGGATGAAACATGATGAAACCACATATTCAATACCATTGAGAGGGTGCTTGATATATAGGAGAATGGGATTACTTAGGGGAGTTCCCCACCAAAAGGTGACTATATTAGTGACCATATAACTGACTAAATCGGCAAGGAAAGTGACAAAATGATACCCCCCAAGGATCAACATCCATCCGGAGAACTCTTGAATAATCGCTCATTTCACCCCTCCGAAATCTAGATCGAACTGGTAGTCCTCCCACCTGCTAAATCTAGCCCGTTTCACAAACCCGGTGAAAGCTTGCGTCGTGCTTTCACCGGGGTTTATGTATATAGGATAAGTAGCTTTCGTCCACTAAGAAAACTGGGCTCGTAACATGTTCTAACCGGAGAAGCAAGGCTTCTACGAGGATCACCCCCCAAACATTTATTGTCAGGTCAGGTCAGGTACGGGCAATGAAACCAGATCGAATTCAGCACCTGCGATGGCTTAAGCAAAATGTGTGTTGGGCAAAAATGGGGGTTGATCAGACAGCTATTGTTACCCATCGTCTGCTAGGCAGACTTTCGGTTGGGTTCAAGGAATCTCCAGAAAGCGTCCATATCCACTGGGATTTCTGAACCTTGGAAAATGTCGCGCACACCAGTCGATTCATCGCAATGGTCGTTTGTCATATGGCAGAAAGAAACCCAATTAGCAAGCGGTTTATATGCATATAGAAGCAAAACCATAACTTCCCATATATATATATGTATATATCTCTTGACCCTCCGAACCCGCAAAATTCGTAGGGTGGCGCTTAAAACCCAGGATTTCTAGTAAAACCCTGTCAGCTTATCTATTTCCAAAAATTCACAACCATGCCTCCAAATGATCTAATTTTCTTAGTGCATCTCTGTCTGGTCATGGACACCCAGTGACCAAACACAACAGCATATTGAATCTCACCAGTTCCAGCGTCACGGGTTTACCCCACAAACCCTTGGGATTTCATCTAGAATCTAGAAAAAACAGATCAAACACGAGTTTTTACACCAGCAGAGGCTTCAATTCCCGAGCCGTACTTCAGATGTATAGATGTGAAGTCCTGACCGGAAAGGCTGCCAGAAGTCCAAGAACATATGATTCAACAAAGGACCCAGTACAAGCACTATGTCGACTTCAGACAGTTTGTAGGAAAACCCATGGAAAACCCTGGTTCTTGTGACCAACCCAAGCTTTTGAGCATGATTGTAGTTGGTTGCAGTTTACACCCGACAAATTTGCAGGGTTTGGAAGCTAAGGGTGTATGTATACATATAAAGATGTATGTCGCCAAGGATGTTCAGTGTATATAACTGGCGAACAAGAATGTTCATACCCACTATCCCACTGGATGCGGGCAGCAGGCAAAAAAAATTGCAAGAAACCAACTCAGTGATAGATTGTAAAGGCACCCTGGCCACATCCCCTGTGGCACAGAACGATGCTTATGACATGACATCCTGCATCGAGACATGAAATTACATGAAGTTACATGAAATCACATTGCCCACCAAAGGAATTCATCAGAATTGGGAAGCATTTCCTGAAGAACATCAGTCTGGATAAATCATAAAAATAGGTCAAAAACAACCATATCCAGGGGACCACAGATTGTCGATTCTTAGTGCCATTGAGATATTGGACATAATCTTGACTCATACCCTCATGATTCACCAACCTCTTCAGAGTTTGGTCAGAGATGATTCCCTAAGCCCCAAGCATCATGCAGATCATTGAGGCCAGTCGGCCAATCCTCAACCGATTCGCAGAATCTGTTCTAGCGGAAATATGTCTAAATAGGATCAAATAAGCCCCAAAATGGAGTACAGCGATTCTCCCAACAAACATCGGTCAACAAAAAAAAATGACCTCGGGGTGAGGTAACCAGGTAGCTATAAGTTGCACAGATCTATGAAACATGTATAAACATGTGGCTATAAAACACTGCACTGTGATTGATGGCTGATTGGATTGACCGATTGACCCCCTCTTAGGTCGACCAGCAAAACCTTTCAGGCTTCCGGTTTCTTTTTCTGGGGTGCTTCAAATTGGAGTAAACAACCCTCCAAAATCAAGTAATGTGATTAAAACAATAAGAAACCATCCACCAAATCGCCATAAATAGGTTGTATGAACCATTCTCAAATGGGTGATTTATTATTGATTTACCCACATTAAAATAAATAAATAGGTAACTTATATAGTAACTCACCAGCCTGAAAAGTTCTGAAGAGTTCCCCCAATCCAAATCTCATCATTTCTAGTGACGTCGCGGGGATGTCGTTTAAATTGATTCAGAGGATATTAAACTCGATATGGATATATATATATATATATATAGATATTATATTATATATATTATATATATTATATATTATATATATATAATATATATATATGTATATATATATATATACTGTATATATACAGTGTATATATATATACAGTATATATATATATACATACATATGATATATCCGTTCTGGACCAATTCAAAAAATCCCCGAATTCGCATCATGGGTTATACTATGTTATAATGGTGATACTATATTTTACTAATTCCGAGTAAACCAGGTAATTACAGCGCCCAAATTTAAACACGTGGATATGTGAATTGATAAAAAGGAAAAGTTGCACTAGCTCCGTGGGGTTCTTGGCAGGCCCAACATTTAAACGGAAGTACACAATTGAACATGCGAAAAAGAAAAAACATACGCTAGCTCCGCATGAGATCTGCTGATCCCACTCTCCATGGTCACTTTTTTTTCTCGGGGGCTAGTGTGGATGGTTGTGAAATCCACCTAGGTGCTAAAACCTCCCATTATAGGCTTGAAAAATAATCCGTGTGATGCTGCAGGATTTCTTAACCACCCAAAGTCTTTAAATTATGTCATATAGCATCGTATAGATATTGGCTATGGCATCATATGCAGATATCATATCCCAAAAAAACAAGTATCCCAATTCCATGGCCGGGCTATGTCCAAATGACACATCAATGATGAAGCGTCTGTGAGCGCACTACATGGCCTTTAAAAGGCCATCCCTGGGGACGAGTTGTTTCACCAAAGTCATGTCACAGGATTTTTATGGGATATCTATGGTTCTATAATACCATTTTTGGGGAGATTTTGATGGAATATCCATTGGTCAATACCTATCATACCACTTTTGGGGGGATGAACTGAAGAACATTCATAAATCTCAGGTATTCTCATGTGAACAGAAGGGGTACAGGCTGTTGACCCAGGCCCCATCGCCGCAAAATTCCCATGTCAACCAATTGGCGCAGCCAGATAAATGTTCAATGTGGGCTACCCCAAACTTGGTCGGGGAGCTGACTGATCCGGTTTCGAAATGGGCAAACGTATGGTGAGAAACTCACAATTGGGGTACCCCAAAACCGCAGATGTTCCCCTCGGAAATTACGTATGAAACCACCGGCAATTGCAAAAATTTGCCAGTCAAAGCCATGGGAACAGCTAGGAAGAACACCAGCAAAGCACGGATACTCTAAATCTAATTGTGGGGCCTGATTCTGCTTGATGGGAGAACTTGAAAGTGGGGACGTACTATGTGTGTATATATATATGATAGATATATGTCTGGAAGCTACTGGTAGTTTCCAGTGACCCTTTGTGATATCTAGCTAACCATGAATATACGACCAACCAGAAACAGTGTTGACAGGAAACAGTGGCAGGAAACCGTAGACCAGAGGGTAGACCCCGATGTCGGTTGGGGCCCTGCTCTGGCTGTCAATATGGGAAGTGATTTTTTCTAATCAGCATCTGGGTGTCAAAATATCAAGTACCCCGCGGTACCCCCATTGCATCCCCTTGTTTACAAGCATGTGATTCTCAAAAATGGCGTCAAAAGTGGGCTATGTCCCGCATGTTGTCATCGACAGAGCCATTGGATCTTGGATCCGGCAATGGAGACATGTTTTTCCCATGAAAAAATAAGCTTCGGTGGTATCCCCAACAGCCGCACCGATTTATTTTTACAAATCTTTCTGAAGCGTGCTGCGAAGCCAAGCGCTAGAAACAACTCAGCATGCTCCAAAGCCTCCCAGGCCTTATCCGGAACCTTCTCGGGAACCCTGTTGAACCTGACCTGGCTCTGCACCAAAGCCTCCCAGGCCTTCTCCGGAACCTTCTACGGAACCCGTTGAACCTGACTTAGCTTTGCACCTGGAACCTTCTCCGGAACCTTCTCCGGAACCCTGTTGAACCTGACTTAGCTTTGCACCAGGAACCTTCTCCGGAACCTTCTCCAGAACCTTCTCCGGAAACCTTCTCCGGAACCTTCTCCGGAACCCTGTTGAACCTGACCTGGCTCTGCACCAAAGCCTCGAACCTTCGGAACCTTCTCCGGAACCTTGTTGAACCTGACCCGGCGCCTGCACTAGCGCACACCGGAGTTATTCTGGGCTGAAGACCCCATTAGCTTACGCTGTTGGGGAAAAACATGGTTTATGCACGAGTGAGAAGCCGCCTTGCGAATTTTGAGGACCGCACATCCAAGTAGATTCCTGTGAGCTGGTGAACTGATCATACCTAGTCCGATTTCGAACAGCCCGTCCCCAGGCAACATACCAAGCAGACAGCACTTGACCGCAGGGTCCCTCAGTTCTGTTCCAACTCTGCTTGAAATTCGCCAATCTCTGAGGCGACTTGGAGAAAGCCGAAACTCAGTGGGCTGGTGAGGAGTGGGGATCATCCGATAACTAGCCTGGAGAAACCCCGCGGTTTTGTTTCGAAGTGGACATTCAAAGACATGTAACCATGCTGGATCAAGAATAGACTGAAAACCGAATGTGTGTATATATATATATCTGTGTGTGTGTGTTGGGGGGAGTGCTACATTACGCTGTAATTCTTTCAAGCTGGACCAAAATCATTGTGAGATGCTTCCCTATACTAACCATCATTCACATTCATTTACAACGAGGTTGCGGTCAGGTCGTTGCAAGTTACAGTATCCAGACTATAGTTTATTTCATTGTTTGCCTTATACACCACGTTGTGTCCCCTAGTTCTCAGTTCGCTTACAAACCCCATAAACTATACAAACATCTAGCAGAAAACCCAGGTATGTATATATATAGATGATATATATATATGCTACCCCCCCAAGACCTACCTTTCGGGTAGCGGATATGTCCTTGACATTCTCTTTCTTGCTGCTTATTTGATCACATGTTGTCGCACTATATAGCAGGAAAGCACCCTTTCAGATGTGAATGGCATTTTAAAAAAATCGTACGCAAACACATACATATATGTGTATACCGTAGCAGGTCGTTGACATTACCGTAGCAGGTCGTTGACATTTTTTTTGCGGCTTGAATATTGAATCCAGCTTTCTTGGATTCAAGAAGTTTGTTCTGGATCTTGAATCTTGAATCTTAAATCCAGAGAGGTTGGATTGAAGATTTTCTTTCTGAGCCTTGAATTAAAGAAATATACACGATTTCTGGAAATGTGTCACTTTTCAAAATGGAATATTGCAAAAAGTGATGCTACGCTACTACATGTGTCTAAGAATACAACATTACTTCAAAAGAGTGCTGCATCCACTCAAGGACTTCCGAAGGCAATACTTGTTCAAAGTACTACTGCATCTGTCAATTAGAAAGAAATAGTACAATCTTTTAAAGAATACCTCATCACTTTATGAAATATGTCCGGTACTCTTTCAAAGAGTACTGCATCCATTCAAGGAAATTCGACAGGTAAGACTCTTTCAAAGTACTACTGCATCTATTGACGTATTCTATTACGAAGAAATAGTATATTATTTTACAAAATGCCACCAAATCTTATCCATGTGTCCGATACTCTTTCAAAAGAGTACTGCATCCATTCAAGGACTTTCTTTGAAACTAAGACTTTTCCTGAGTACTACTGCATCTATTGAAGCATTCTGTTACAAAGCAATATTACGTTCTCAAAAAAATAACCCACCATTCCCCAAAAGTGTCAGTTTCTCAGTGTATCAGTTCTTGGTCTATCGGGAAAGGTTTGTGGCAAAAGCAAAGATTTCCAAGGGATGCCTCACTGAATTTTCAATCCAACCTCTCTGGATTTCAGATTCAAGATTCAAGATCCAGAACAAACTTCTTGAATCCAAGAAAGCTGGATTCAATATTCAAGCCGCAGAAAAAATGTCAACGACCTGCTACGGTCACAATACAGTAGCCAAGTACATGTGTATACACATGTGTATATATAAATATATGTACATATATTTATATATATGTACATATATTTATATATATATATATATATATGTGTGTGTGTATGTGAGCAAGTGTGTGTGTGTGTGTTTGTGTACGTATTTTTGTTAATGCCATTCCCATCTGAAAGGGTGCTTTCCTGCTATATAGTGCGACAACATGTGATCAAATAAGCAGAAAGAAAGAGGATGTCAAGGACATATCTGCTACCTACCTTCTTGTGGGGTATGTACAGCACTATATAGCCTAGCTATATTCACCAACTTAGCGATTACAAACTGGGGCACCTTCTTTTTTAGGCAATTGTAGACATAAATGGGGGGTTCCACATTTATGGGATACCCCTTTATCGCTGGATGGTTTATTTACAGGGAAAATCCATCTGTTTTTATGGATGATTTGGCGGTGTTTACCCCATGTCTGGGTCAAATTCCTGAGCCCAGACTGGGTGAACTTGGGCAGCTGACATCTGGTACCCATAAGTTCCAATGCCCATGGATTTCAATGGTTTTCCTGGAACAAAAAAAGAGGTGCTTAAAATTTCTTCTTAGCTCCCCATTCTCATCCATTTCCATCCATTTCCTGCGTACATGTCCCGATTTCTCCCAACCACGTCATACATCATCCCAAATCATACGACATCCATCTAGGCAAAATAATACACGATAATTCACCAACAAGAAACGCAATTTTGCGGTACTTATATAACCCAAGTACCATCATGTATGGGGTTTGATCGGCTTGGGGAGTGATAATTTACCCAGATTCATGGTGAGAAAGCGCACATACCTTTACAGTATATATCCCAGCTAGAAGGGGTCTGTAAGTGTCTATACAATCCATTCAAATTCCACTACGAAAAATATACACAGAATCCCAACTCTCCAACCAAAATGCTTCCCGATTTTTCAGCCACGTAAACCCCCCCTTTTCCGCAATGAATCGTCCCAAAAGACTTCGATCTCAAAAAATAGCAGCTGTTGATCCAAGATGTTTCCTATTTTAAAATCACTCTAAAAATCACCCTTCTAATCCATATGTTGGTGAAATCCCGGATCAAAATCAACCAAAAATCCCTCGACTTTAGTCCAAAAAAAGGGGGTTCAAAGCACTTTCAAAGTCATTTGCAGAATCCCCCAGTCGTCACCATGCTTGTTTCAAGTCATTTCAAGTCACCAAGTGGATCTTTTCCTAAAGTGGGATCCTCAATAGCTGGATTATGGGAACATCTCCCCCAAACAAGAGAACTGAATCATGTAAACGAAACTGGGGGGATCCAGTTGGATTTCGGGCTACCCCACTGAAACCTATGGAAAGCTCCAAGTCATCCCCTCCCCCCATCCCCCATCCCCCATGGCCCCCATGGCCCCCATGGCATCCACCCAGCAGCTCCGGCTTCAGCCGTGGCAAGTAGACCACCTCCTCCGCCACAGAGGACCTGCCACGGACGACTTTGGAAGTGGAGGGCGATTTTTCCATGGGAAACATCGGAAATTACCCTCTGGTAAATAAACATAGACCCTGAAAATCACCCATCTTTAATGGAAACTAATCTTCCAACCCCTATCTGGCAGGGTCTATGTTAATTTACTGGAGGGTATATTGGAGAGATTTATTGGAAAGACATGAGAAAGAAAAATATGAGGCATCTTAGGAACGATATTGGAGAGATATATTGGAAAGACCATGGGAAAATGATGGGAAAATGATGGATTTACGGATTTACTGAAAATGTCGGCATTTCCGACTGGATGTTGCTGAATTCTCAAGATGATGAAGCAGAAATGGGAGACGTGGAAAGGATCTTTTTGGAATTCCAGTAGTTGATTGAACTCAAAAGAGAAGCTGGGACTTGAGTTGTTTGAGCAGGAGGGAGAATTTTTCGTTGATTACACCAACAAAATACCGGGACGTCAGCGGATCCAGAAACAGGAGACGTTTTGGGGCCAACTACCATTAACCATCATTAACCATTATTAACCACTATTAACCACTATTAACCACTATTAACCACTATTAACCACTATTAACCATCATTCGATGGAGGTTCCAACAACAAACACCACCCTGGGGGTTCACCCTGATTTGATTCAGAGATTTCACCATGATCATCCAGCAGGTGACGGATCAGCAGGTGGGACCTAACCCTTTCACTTAACCGCCGTTCAGCCGTTAAACATTGCCCACAAAGCATAGTTTCGTAGGGGATGAAACCACAGTTTTGGTACCATAGAATGGGGGATTCAACCTGATTCAACCTCTACAAACCAAACGCAACCAACAACCATGGGCAGCTGACGGATCGCAAATGGTGAGCCCTTCACAATGAACAAATATATATATATATATACCTAAGTAATGTTGAATGACACAGAACGGTTATGATATCATTGAAAGATGGGTTTCTTGAGACTACAGATTGGACATGGTCATTTTCAGCAAAAATGAATGGCTTAACGTAGCATCAATGAAAGCTTTTTTGTTTTTCAGCAGGGACGCCAGGTGATTTCTGCAAAGACAAGAACTAGCAGTAAATTTGGGGCAACCCCTGACAATGAGGGCGTATTTGGGTCATCATGGAATTATATGGAATTGGAACCGCATGATAAACTGATTTCTACTTACCGAATTTCAAATAATTTCAGTACATGTTTAGCACCTTCAAAGCCATACCCCTGGATCTTCCCACTTGATGACTGGAAAGCTACCCCTGTTATGCTCAGCCCAGTCTCGCATTTCCATCCCAGGTGACTAGTCCCCGGATTCACTAAGAGTTCTGTCCTGGAAAATCACCAAACTGTGAAGTTGGGTAGTTGTCATTTTTTTCAAGTGGCTATCCACTTCGCAAACTGCAAGAGTCACTGGAAAATATGCAGTATATCAGTCAGTATATCAGTATATCACCATTTCAATAGCACGATTTCAATAGCTCCACTCAGCTATAGTTCGCATGCGAACAAGTGATATGGGGATGGGTCAAAACCTTTTTTTACCATATGGCTATGGATCAATACCTATACATACCATTTTACGGGGATGAACATCCATTTACCAGCTATTTTGATGTTCACCAGGGGGATAGGGTTTTGACCCATCCCCATATTTGGGGGAATAAACATCAACCAGCTGACTGACTATTTGGGTATCGTTTAGGTCCCATGGTTTTGATCCATTTTGATCCATAGCCGCCCTATCAACGCCAAGGTGCAAGTGGAAGCAAAACAACGTGCATGTCCTCGGCTCCAAAAAAGATGTGTCCTGCTTTCAAGGACCTGGGAACCCTGGGATATGCTGATCATGTTATCGTTTTAATCTAAAATGTTTTAGAATCCAGTTCTAAAACTCCAACAACTAAGAAATCGTCGCTATGCCTATGCAGAGTCGTTTTTTTCCCCCTTTTTATATCTTTTTATCACTGATTTATGTGGCCAACAACTGGGAAAATCCCAACCATCATAGGCCAAGAACTCCAAGGGTCTGTTCTGTGAGAGGCACGACATTGTGACCAATGCGGCTCTTCAAATGTTCCGGCGTAAACTTGCCTGGTCCACGGGGCAGCAGGGTGCTATGAACTTCACTGATTCACCGGAGCAGCCCATCCGATTGAGTTCTGCGATTGACCAGTCTTGGCTGATGATTAGTTCGGGGGTTCTACTACCCAATATACAGCCTAATATATGGGTTCATGACTGATATCAGTAATAGTAATGCACTTTTTTTCTTGGGTCAATCGCCCCTTTTTTTGGGGGTTATATGTCACAGCCTATATAGGGGATTAGCATTGCATAGCCCACGAACTTGCAATCCCCTTCTCAATCAACCAGGGCAACACTGCAACATCCAAGGCAACTACAACAGCTATTTTAGCGGTCGGTTATCTATGGTTATATTCCCATGACCGTTGGTAACAAATCCCATTTCGACAATACATTCATGCATTGGTTCAATCTCCATGTCTGCCTAGAGCCTCCGAAGCATGCCAAGAAAAAGTACAAATGGAAAAGAATGTGGTTTTCCCATGTGTGCCTTTTTTTTAGATGTGTTCCTTTCTTTGATCAGTTGGCATACAAGCAATTTTTGGCATGGAACTGACTGAGCTTCTGAGAACGCTGGAGTCAGGGAGTTAGCAAATGGAGGGAAAATTGTCTGGTTTTAACCTGAAGAAATGCAAAAACTTATGTTCCATGAGATTCTTGGATTTGTGATTGGATATGTTTGCCGGAAATCTGCGGAAATGTGCCAGAAACGTGCCGGAAATTTAGAGAATGATTCAGCCAGGTCTTGTTCATGTTTCTTAATGTTGTTGTTCATCTGGAGAGCGAAAAAACGAGTAAAGTTGGGAGTTGTCATATTTAGGTGCTTCAAGATTACTGCTTGTTTTGCCTTGATAGAGCTTCAGTATGTGAAAGAAAACAGCAACAACCCTTTGATCATTTTTCAGGAAATGTTTTTTATCCTTCTGTACCTTTTTTGTTGTAAAATCCTTTGTATCTTTTTATTTTGCGACATTGGGGTTCCAGGGGAGGGTAAAATCGCCAATATTGTTGCTACAACCCGGCAGCAAATATACAGTATATATATACATATGTGCGCCATTGGGGTTGCAGGGGAGGGTAAAATCGCCAATATGGTTGCTACAACCCGGCGGCAAAACATCTTTTCCAATACCCAGACGATATTTCAGTACAGTATCATATCATTCATATTATATATATATATGCGCCAGCCTCTCCAACCCCCGCTCCCCCCCACACCAACCCCCCTGTGGTGGTGTATGTGGTGGTGGAGGGGGGCAGAAGTGTGTCTGCAGGTAGGTGTGGATGCAAGTATTCATCTCTTCCCCCTGTGCTGGGGGTATGTGGCAGTGTGGGGAGGGCAAGAGTGTATGTATGTCTGTCTGTCTGTATGTATGTAAGTAAGAAAGTAAGTAAGTACGTAGGTAGGTGTGCGTGTGTGTGTGTGTTTATGTATCTACGTGGGTAGGCAGGTATGTACGAAGCTGTGCATGCATGTAGGTAGGTATTGGTGTATGTATCTAGGTCCAGGTAGGATCTATGTATGTATGAATGCATGTGTACGTGTATATATGAAGGTAGGCATGTAAGTAGGTAGGTTGGTAAGAATGGATGTAAGTAGGCATGTATGTCTATATGTAGGCATGTATGTATGTAGGTAGGCAGGTATGTATGTAGGTAGGAATGTATGTAGGTAGGTATGCATATATGTGTCTTTGTGTGGCCGGCGGACTGGATCATATATATATATATATACACATATTTCTACAATATTCCCATTTTTGTTATCTTAAAAATCTGATGCTTCATCCCTTCCCATTTTTCAATCCGCCATTCAGCGGCCTCGGTAGCCTTGCATGGCCGCCAGCACGAGGCTCTGCACGATGGAAGACACCGGGGAACATCGCAAGACCAGTTCCGCAAAGTAGGCGCCCGCAGCGTGCTCCAGCTTGATAGGCTGGCGAAAAATCCTGAGATTTTTCGGTTTTTCAATCTGAAGAGTTGAAATATTGTTAAAAAAAACAAAACGAAGTGTTGGTGTTGATCTAAATGTGGATCGTTGATGCGAGTTTTGAAAGAAAGGAACCAGGATGAACCAGGTAATTTTTGGGGTGGGGGGCCAATCAGCAAGTGGGTAAGAACCATAGTATAAGCCAGATATATGTGGGATCTTGGCAATCACATACTAACTGGGATGCACACCCAAACAGATCTGTGATTTAAGTTTGATTCTTTCTAGATCCTGAGTAGATGAAGAACCAAGATTCGATCTTGACTTCTTGAAATGGGGATACCAAATTTTCCAAGATTAGATCGTTTTAGTATTGAAACCCATGGTGACTTGGGATCCCCCATTCCGAGACCGCAAAAAATGAAAAACAAAAAATTGCAGAACACAAGCATGTAGAAAAGGATAGTAAATATAGAATTATGTACAAGGTGGGCCCGGTTATCTGTGTTGGTCTGGCCCCATAGATACATCTACCATAAAAAGTTATTGGACGCCAGCTGTCTGCCCCACCTTGGAGCTGGTTCAATGATGGTATTTGCGATCTTCAAACTCAAGAAAAATCGCATCTATGTAGGTATGTATGTATGTATGTAATTAATGTATATATGTATGTATGTATGTCTGTAATTAATGTATATATGTATGTATGTATGTATGTACGTACGTACGTATGTATGTATGTAATTAATGTATATATGTATGTATGTATGTATGTATGTATGTAATTAATGTATTAATGTATATATGTATGTATGTATGTATGTATGTATGTATGTAATTAATGTATATGTATGTATGTAATTAATGTATATGTATGTATGTATGTATGTATGTATGTAATTAATGTATATGTATGTATGTATGTATGTATGTAATTATGTAATTAATGTATATATGTATGTATGTATGTATGTATGTAATTATGTAATTAATGTATATATGTATGTATGTATGTATGTATGTAATTAATGTATGTATGTATGTATGTATGTATGTATGTATGTAATTAATGTATGTATGTATGTATGTATGTAATTAATGTATATATGTATGTATGTATGTATGTATGTAATTAATGTATATGTATGTATGTATGTATGTATGTATGTAATTAATGTATATGTATGTATGTATGTAATTAATGTATATGTATGTATGTATGTATGTATGTATGTAATTAATGTATATATGTATGTATGTATGTATGTATGTAATTAATGTATATATGTATTTATGTATGTATGTATGTATGTATGTATGTATGTATGTATGTATGTATGTATGTAATGTATATATGTATGTATGTATGTATGTATGTAATTAATGTATATATGTATGTATGTATGTATGTAATTAATGTATGTATGTATGTATGTATGTATGTATGTAATTAATATATATATATATATATGTACATATGTATACTGATGTGTATATATATATATATATATATCAATGTATGTATATATACATATGTATATGTATGTGTATATATATATGTATGTATGTAAATGTATATGTATATATATGTATATATATGTATATGTATATATATATATATGTGTCTATATATATATATGAATGCGCGTGTGTGTCGCCTTTATTGTATACCCACAAGTTGTTTATGTTGTATACACACAATTTCTTTGCCTAGCTTTGTTGTTTATACTGTCCTTGTTGGGATGGATCACCAGCATCACTAACAGTTCGTCATGTGCCTGCGAGGTGCTGCAACGTGGCAATCTTTGGGGGCCCCATGGCAACTCCAACAAGATGGTAACTCCAACATGCCCCAAGCTCATGATCAGTAAGAACCTACAACCACCTTTTTAATCCTTTTTAGCTTTTCAGTACGGTGAGACCCAGAACTTTTTGGAAGCCACGTCCCACCTCGAGACCTCGAGACCTCTCCCATTCGTAGGACTGATTTTTCAATGGGCCCGATAGGGTGAACTCACTATGGTTAGCAGCACTGAAAGCCGTGGCGCCAGCTAAGGGGCCACGATTTTCTTTCGGTCCATAGCTAAACACAACTCTTGCCGTGAAATCCCCAAATCCACTCCTTCATCATATGTCTGATTTAAACAGCTGGGGCATCCCCGAACTTTGGCAAAGCCATGCAAGTGCCATGGTCAAAACATCCCTATACCTGAAGGAAATGGTGCTATGGCAAGGCCCCAATATGATTATATTATCTACCATAAAACGTATGGAAAGAAACAGCACAAAGGCTGGTTCACGGCAATTCCCAATTCATGGATTGTGATAGTCCCAATTTCTGTTGGGTACAGAAATAAAAACCCGTATATCATCATAAACCATAATTAATCAACAATATCCCACGATATCCCCCTTTCCCACCCTTTTTTAAAACCAATATGGAGGTTTCCTGAAATGGAGGTACCCCTGAAACCGTCCATTTGGGGATACCCCCATTTACAGTATGGAAACCCCAATATGTTTGATGCTTAAGACTCCCTATCAATGATGGAAAACCGCCATCTCATCTTCTGACCACAAAGAAATCCTGACCAAGCATCATGCTTCCTGAGTTGTACAAGACCTCCAGCCCTCGGTGTAGCTACGGCCACGTGTGGGGATGTTATGTTTTTTGGAACGGCAGGCTAAAAGAGAATATCCTGATGATTGGGTCAATTTAAGATCTAGTTCCACCACTATATACTACTGTGTATGCATGCATGCATGCATGCATGCATGCATGTATGCATGTATGCATGTATGCATGTATGCATGTATGCATGTATGCATGTATGTATGTGTGTATGTATATATATATATGATACCCTGATATTCTGCATGCAGCCACATTCAAATTTCACTTATTCACCTGCTTCCACATTATCCAATGCAATCACTCGAATTACACCATCTGCTACTGTTTGTTCCAAAATCCTCATCACAAAGTCATTGTCTTCCATGTGTTTCAACTACAGTTTAAAATGTGTTCCATTGTTGTTCAGTTTTCCAGTCGGATTAGCAAATTCCTCAAAAGTATACCTCAACTGGGATGCTTAGATTCACCTAAATTTCCGAGGGGAAGACCACCATTTTTGTCGTACCCTTAAACAAACCATTGACCTATCATTCACCAGTTCTCATCCAAATATTCCATGTTTTCCTATGTTGTATTTTTGTTTTTTATCATCAACTAGCCAAAACCTGGCCAATACTTACACAAATGTCCATCTGGCGTTGTTTGAAAATAGGATAAGACAATTTCCAACGTACTAAAACACCAATTTCCACAATAAAATTGCAATACCATGGGGCGCATGTTCAGTTGACTACATATCCCATTATATTTCCATTGAATGTCTAGCATACCGCCATGTTTGTTCTTTATATTATATCACCATTTTCCCGTAGATAGTCCCCAAAAAAATGTTGATGGTCGCAGTTCCCACTATATTCCACGTAAACCATGTTTTTCCTGGTTAAATCATGTTGAATCCCCTAATTTTTCTGCTGAAATCATATTGCTACCCAACTATATCCCCATCAAATCCCCAGTAGTGCTAATTATAGCATCATAAAAATCATGTTTTTTGTTGAAAACCAAACTGTTTGGGTTAAATCCCCAATTTTGCAATTTACATCCCAATGTTTCATGGTGAAAACCGAATTCTTCATGGTTAAGTCACCATTTTCTATGGTCAACTCACCATTGTTCATGGTTATTTTTTCAATGTAAAGGACGGCTCACGTTGGAGGGCAATGGTTCTAAGAAGGTTAAAGGAACCTTGCAGGGTGAGCAGGTGAACCGTCCATGCCTTGGTCTTGTCCCAAAGTCACCATGGGTGTCGATACTATGTCATGGTCATCCATGACTTGGATGATGCAAGGGGGGGTACCCCCATGACTTTGGAAACCTCTAAATAATTTAAGATAGCATCTCATCATAATAGTAGATATGGGATGGATACGATAGACTATGATAAATGACCACCATGTTGTATGGTCAAATCACCATCGCTCATGGAAGTTCATGGTGGAAAATATTCAAATGTCATCATTTCAACGAATATCATATATATATATACATGTGTATACATATTTTTATATATACATATAAATACATGTGTGTTAAATATGTATATATATATATATATGCATGCAAATATGCATCAATATATATATATATGTAAATATGTATACATATATGTGCACAATGTGTTTACAAATATATACACAAAAATATGTGTATATATGAATAAAACTTTTGAACACATACATACATGCATTTACATAGTTACATCTTTTTTAGTACTTGCACAAAGAGGTATACATATAACTACATGTATATACATAAGTATATATATACATATCAAAAAATATCAATATATAAATATTGATACATTTACATCTATACATGTATATAAATATTGATATTTAAATGTAAATATACGTAGATATTTAGATATTCATGTATACATATACATATATAGATATATATATTGGCATGTATTGCATATCTTTAAAAACAACATAATTGAAAAGTTAAGTTAAAATAAATTAAAATATATATATTTGTTTTACACATATACATTTATTTACATAAATATGTTTTACATATTTATATATATATACATATGTATTTACATATACGCATACTATAAAACCTAGTTATCATGTAAGGACACCTGCATGTCTATTCCCAAGGCACGGCGATCCAGCTCCGCTTGCACCACGCCATGGCCGCAATCCACGTTGGCGCCTAAGGCCGTGATGTACTTCTCCGGGATGTCTAACCTGGGAGCTTCGAAGTTTTTTTTTGGGCAGAGGAAGGGTGAAACCAAGCATTTTGTAGGGAGATAAAGGGAAATCTATATAGAGTTTTAACATATATATATAGCACAAATTTAGAGAGAGTTAGATTGAGTTAGATATATAGTTATATAGTGTCTGGGAAATATATTCAAGTGTCCATGTTGATCGGTTCTTTTCATGTCTTATTTTGTGTATATTATATGTATATATATAATATAGAATATATATATATATATAAGCAACAAATATTGGTAGTTCACAAGAACACGGATGTACACGGATGTATATATCCAATGTTTTCATCTAATGGGAAAGAGTTAATGATGCATAAATGTTCATATGATCTTGCCAGTAACAAAAAGAAACCAGGATTTTAAACAAATATCAATGTGACAAATCCGGGTTCAAAAAGGGTATGTTGGAGGATTGAACCAACCACAATGATGAGATCGTGGTGACATGATGGGGATTTTGCCAGCCAAATTGGGAATTGAAGTGAACAAGGTGTGTGTATGTGTGCGCATGACAACCAAAACGTTGATTCTACACGATTCTACCAAGAAATCCGCCGGCCTGCCGCCGTGTCTGATTGGAAGGTGTTGCTCTTGTTTCTGTGCTTGGCTTGTACTTGTTCCTTTGTTCTCTTGCTCCGCGTTTTTGCTTCGTCTGAATCAAGGTCACCCCCTCCCTCCTCTAAGTACTACTGCTACTACTACTGCTGCTGCTACTACTACTACTACTACTACTACGACGACGACGACCACGACCACGACCACGACCACGACCACGACCACGACCACGACGACGACAATGACTACTACGGCTACTATGACTACTATTATGACTACTACGACCACCACCGCCACCACCACCACCACTTCTACTCCTACACCTACGCGTACTCCTACGGCTACTCCGACGCCTACTCCGACTCCTCTACTCCGACTCCTCTACTCCTCTACTCCTTCCTCCCTTCTTCCACAAGTACTACACTGGTAGTGCCGGTAGCTAATGATATTGCCTACAGCATTTCCGTCGCCTACAGGTACTCGTCACAGGGCGCACACGGTACTGATCGACCAGTACACGGCTCTGTCTTCGTCTCTTCTTCTCTCAGGCTTCCACCTAGCGTGGAGGTCAACCTCCCTTGGGGCAATCTCTCTCCCGTCTCCTTCCATGCAGCGGTCTGCTGTCAAGCCAGAGGCTCATACATAGTACCTGGCGCATCCCTGTGTGCATTCTGCAGGGTAGTTGTGCCCACTTAACCGTTTACAAACACAGCCTTATACTACAAAATGCTGCTTGAATCTGAACCAACCCCCCTGCTACAAAATGTTTTTGGGGTTTTTGATGGTGGATCAAAAGCCAATGTGGGTCACTACAAAATGGTTACGGAAACGGGTTGCAGTGAAAAATCATGATTCTCTACTAAATGGTTTCTGGAAATTTCACTCTAAATCTTTGGTTTACTTTCCGGGGCCCAGGTCATAGCGACCTATTAATGGAAAGTAATCCCCATTTAATCAACACTAACCATATTATACTATATTATACTCCCATCATTGTACGTATAGATAGTCCCCTTTAAAATCGTTCACACCCAAACAACTTTTATGGGAACACCTCTTTTTGTAGTAACAAATGGTTTGCTCCTTTTTGTAGCAAGGGACATTTTAGCCAGATATGGGCTTTATGGGTGGGATAGTTATAATGGGAAGACCTCGTATAAAATTATTTCAGTGGCATACTCAATGAATTTTTACCAAAAACTTCCTCAAAAGACGACATGGGAAAATACGATGGCCAAGCATGTCCGGCCATCGTACTTTCCCATATGGTATATTGGCGGTACAATAAGCCAAAACACCATTTATATAATCATCACGGACCTATTAATGGAAAGTAATCCCCATTTAATGGCTCCTGTTTTGATGGCGCCATTGGATGGCTTAGAAAATAAAGCCTCCTGTTGCTAGAGCGAGGTTCTTTCCCACATTTCGACGTTTGATGATGCGCGCGGGCCGAGCATGACTGGCAGAAGATGGCTATAGGGTTTCCTGTATGACCCAACGCATCCCAAGATAAATCACTGCAAAATGCATTTCCGATTTTCAAGTGCTAAATGAAACGCTGCTGCAAGATGCAGCGCACGCCCTCTTACTACAAAAACTGGTGCACGACTCCTTTTTTTTTGCTTGAATTCTCCACGAATCAGAGAATGGTACCCAGCACGCGTTCACCCTTTTAGTAGTGGAAATGGTAAGGGGGATCCTGGCGCTACTTTGCCGGGGGCGGTACTAATCGGTCAATAGGTTGTTACAGCAAACCTTGCTACACAAGCCACTTCCTTTTTATGGCTTTGTCTTCGTCTTCCTTTCTTATTCTTATTCTTCTTCTTCTTCTTCTCCTTCTTTTCTCTTCTGCTCTCTCGCGGGCTTCCACCTAGAATGCAGATCAAACTCCCTTGGGGCCACCTCTCTATGGCCGGCGGGCTTGCCGAAGGCAATTAAATAAAGGAAATTAGTGCGTCTAAACTTGGGGATTCGCTACCATGTCCTGGCCGTTCAAATGGAACAAGTATCATGGGGAGTCCAAGTTCGTGCGGAAGTAGACAAAACTACTGACCGCAAAAAAATGAATCAGTAATACTGAAAATATACAAAGGTAATCCCCCCCAAGAAAAAAGGTGCTAAGTGAATACCAGCTTTACCTGCTCCATGACCTTTTTTGGTCAAAATCCACATTTCCCTTCTGTGTCCTTCTTTGTCTATAAACCGTCCCACCCCAACAGAAGAATGAATAAAATTAAGTTTCTGCTTGAAAGTATTGAGACTGGCAGACACTGAAAAAACATCTCTATGAAACCTTTTTGCCCAATCCCCCTGCCCCCGGAACAAAAATCCCATGATTGCTGATCCTCTTGGTAAATATCACCGTTTGTGTTGGTTGAATCAACATGGTTCACGAAAACATAAGTAATCAACATGGTTCAACTGCACAAATAGTGCTATGTCTCAAAAGTGGTATCCAACATGGTTTGCGCGTTGCCTCCCCCTTATTCAATGGCCATATGTACATATATCCATACATTTCAAGCAAGGAGACAAACTCGTATCACCCGCGGTAATCAAAAATGGCACTAGAAAGCTGCAACTTAGTTGGATGATTTTCCCACGAAAATGACAATCATTCTGGTGATTTCGAGACAAACCAAAAGTTGGTCCTCAAACCCACATACCCTGAGTTAAACTAACATAGACGTGAAAACCCATGTTTTCCCTCGGAAAAGGAGCTACAAATAGTAGGTTTTCCGGTATCCTCCATGGCTTGAAACATACCCAACTGAGCAATGTGAAAGAAAGCACTCCGTCATCCCTTGACTATGATTGGTTGAGGTCGTGATTCTCATAAGATCTAGTGTTGTTCAAATATATAATCTGCTGTTCGCTGTTTAACCCCATTACCTCCCATTCCAATGGTTGTTTTAATCGATCTTCTCCGGGCAGCGGGAGAACTGCCTTCAAATGAGCCATGTCCTGGCAGTTCTGGACCGAGGTCTCAACTTTCCATGGTGAGGAACATGTTTTTTTGAAAACTGTAATGCGCGTGGTAAAACTGTAGAAACCGGGAAGACTTGTTTTTTGGTAAGAATCTGTAAGAATCTGTAAGAATCTGTAAGAACAAACGATTGATGGGGCTAAACCCCTTGGGACATGATAATCATTGCCGACCATAGTAGGTACGCAATGGGGAGATACTCCGCAAACCATTGATGACTGGATGCACCCACATCAAACAATTAAAAAATTGAGGTCCCAAGTCCCAAGCACATCCATGCCATGTCAAATCTGTGAGTAGATAGATGAAACCTCTTCAGTTACAACTATTTTGTCTAGCCCGTGGCGAAATACACAACAAACACCGGGGTTTAGTTTATTGTATATGGGTTCCTTGCAAGCTCGCGAAGTGACAAAGTCACGCGCACATCGGGCTGAAAACAACAAATTTATCTAAGTCCAAGTGAAAACAAATTCCCAATTTTTGCTGTCGCGGTCCCAAGGGATCAAAAACGATTATTAAATTTCATAGATGGATAGCGCCACTTCATCCTGTTGCTTTGTTGAAGATCCCAATGAATGCCTCTCCAATTTTGAAATTAATTCGATTTAACCCCCGTCATTTTTTTGTTTTATCAGAACAAGCCACTTACTACTTTTGATGGTTGACTGACTTGTAGGGGTTCACCTGACAATTTGGTGCCAAACAAGCACTGCAATATATGAACTTGTCAGACAGTGTTAGTAGTTCAGCACCTGTTTCCGATATATGGACAAGACCGGTCATGTGACAGAAACTGATCACAAGAAGTTTGGGGTTTTGGCATGACCAACTATATACTTGTGCAGCCTGTGAGAGGGCCGCCCATGCCCAAAAAGAAGATAATTCAGCAACAACAGATTGTGTATAGTCTACAGCTACATGGATGGGAAACCCAAACGACATGAAATTTCATGAAAATTTGTGATAACATTACATTGCACATGGCTGCACAGGGCATGCAAGCCAGCCCCCAATTCCTGAGATGACGTCATGTCTACAAGCTTGCAGGGGCCATCTTGGGTTCCCGCTCCCCTAGCAGAATGATGGGATTGACCTACGCCTCCAGTTTTCACTGCCCACGCTTGAATGATCAAATCTATTGGGGGACCATCAAGCTGCGCCTAGTCGCCTCAGAAACAAGATGGACGCGTCACACAATAGCTGGAATGGTAGCTGGGACTCGCAAATCGTAAAGGAAGTGGCTTTATTCTGTGACCGTCTGTTTTTTTAAAAAGGGCGAGAGGTATCTTCAAGCTGCTTGCTACCTTCAGGTATCCTCTTAATAGAGCTTGCGCCAAAAGACGCTGCTTATCCAAGAGCTGCTTACCCCTTCTATATTCATTGCTGCCGCAAGGGCGATGCAACAGCCAAGCATTCCAGTCCTGGTCGCGTCGTCCTGCTAAGCACGTGGTCTGACTTCATTAAAACGGCATAGTGCACATGGCGCGGTTTTCGGGTGCAGTTTCGAAAACATCGTAGCATATGTGTGCTGATTCCCGGTGCAGCGGTAATGTCGAGTGTGAAACCAGAATCGTTGTGGCCGAAGAGATATCCAGGTGTCCAACCCTTTCAGCCACATGCTCAGCTGGAAGTTGTAAGAATCAGACATGTGAAAGACAATACCCTGCTTGTAGTAAGCATCTCCCAAACCGAACACCCTGGACACCCTCATTTTTATATACACACACTCACACGCATAAACATCATATGTATTTACACATAATATGTACATGACGTGGATGTGTTTAACGTATATCAGATGTCCTTCGCTAAATATGTGAATACACATCCAATATTTTCATCTGTGCTCTATGTAATATATATATATATAAATGAATGTATATCAGATACATGAAAACATCTCCCCACTCAATTCTTTCTAATATTGGCTGTGTTTAAAGGAACGGGTCTGGATCGATCCGCCGTGATCCATACCCACGGATGGGTCTGGATCACCCGCGTTTGACATGAATTGGGGGTGCGGACCGCCTGTGAAATTCACCCCCTCATCTGTACCTTCAATTTTGAGACGCTGCCATACATAAAATTCCGTTCGTTTTAACAGATGGATGTGAATATATGTGTGTATATATATATGTACAAAAAGAGAGAGGGGGAGAGAGAGAGAGAGACTATGTATATTTGGAAATATACATATATATATGTGAATATTATGTATGCATAAATGAATGTAAACATAAATATATATGTGAACATGTATGCATGCATGCATGCATGCATACATTACATTACATTACATTACATTATATTACATTACATTACATTACATTGCATTTCATCACATTACATTACATTGCATTACATTACATTGATACATACATACAAACATACATTACATTACATTACATAACGTAACGTAACGTAACGTAACGTAACATAACATAACATACATACATACATACATATGCTTTTACATTTGTAAAATTAAATGACTATAAATATATATTTATATATATATATATTTACATATGTGTGATTAAATGACTATATACATATGAATATAATATGTATTAATAATGCGTATATATATATATGTGTGTGTGTGTGAAAGTACATATATACATATTTAAAACCATAAACACATAACCAAACAAACATAAATATACTTAATATTAGACATATACGGTCCTGTCCTTGCGCCCTCCTGGTGCCCTGCCCCTACCCTCCAGCCAACCCATCCCAAACCATGCCCGGTACAACTCTAATCTTGCCTGCTTATACTCGTGATACTTCCTGCGCTGCTATATAAGATACCTAGGTACCAAATACTGTACTATCTTGCATATGACCTGCAAACCTCTATACCCTAAAATTTCCATGTGTATATCTATATACACCTATTGTTTAACCCATCGCATGCCTATATGCAACATATATATTTATATATCATATCGCACCTGATGACACTACATAACTAGTATGTATACATATTCATTTACCTATATACCCAAAACTACACACCTAACACTATATACCATATACCATACGCCTACACAAGTGACATACATGCTATGCCAGTATACCTATATTTACACCTAACACACATACAAACTCCATATATACAAATATACCTAACATATAATATATATATATATACTCTATAAACATATTTATACAAAACATAATCAGCACAAAATAAAACACACTTAGCACACCCAACACACCTAACGCATATCACACTTAACACCTATATGTGTATATATATATACATCACGCAACGTATACAAAATATATGCAAACATATCCATACAGTATATGTACATACACCATTTGAACGGTATATGCCATGTATAAAAAACACCTAACAGTACATGTATACCTAACACTGCATGTATACCACATATACCTAACGCCACTTTATACCTACATACCTACATACATATCACTACTGTATACTACTATGTACAAAATACATAACACTACATACCTACTATATCCTAATATACCCAAATATATCCTAGTATATACCCTACATAACCAAATACATTCCTAATACATACCCATTTGCATGCCAATACTGTAACAATTTTGGAGTACCACCCCCGACCATGTGCCACAGCCACTCCCATTGCTTCTTCCCTCTTGCCCCTCCTCCACCGGCGTCGCGAGCCCTGTCTCCAGCCCGGTCAGCAGCACATCGCAGCCACCGTCGCAGAGCACCAGGACATCGGCCAGCGCTGTCGCCGGCGCCTTCGCGTCGAGCAATCCCAAGGCGGAAGCGATGGAGCGCCAGACACTTCCACCTGCTGAAGGGTTGAGGACAAAAAAATGCGAAAACCAAGGAGAAAAATGATGATTTCACGGTGGTTATAGCTGGCTATAGTTGATAGGGGCCGTACACCAACTTATAACTTGTTGAAAAGCCTTTGGGGTGACTAGTGGTGAATTTAATAGTGGTTCATGATGGTTCATAGTGGTTCATAGTGGTTCATAGTGGTTCATAGTGGTTCATAGTTGTCGTGGAATCGGATTTCGTGGGATATTAGAATGACAACCCTGAATTTAAGTAAGCCACTGTTGTTTCTTTCGAGGTGGAAGTCCCTAAATTGTGACCACGCAATCAAATAACCTAGGGGGTTATTGATGCAAGGGTTGACATTATCAGTACCATTTAAAAAAACACTTGGATTTACCCATGACTTTACAACAGTTTATCTTATAATAACCTACATGATTTGCTACGATTTACAATAAAACCCCTTACCAGTAGAGCCCGGGCAAGCCGGCTGACAGAAGTTTCGAAAGGGGAGAAGCCTGTAAAGAAAAGGGAGAGCCTATAGGAACGACACGGCCGTTGACCGCGTCATCTCTTGGAACTGTTTCTCCTTGACGCTTCTTTCTCTTGACATCCATGTCCGATGATGCCACATTCTCTTGATCCGCTTTGCCCTTGACATCTCTGAATCTTGACAGCCCTTCCTGTTGCCTGCTGTTTGTCTGGACGAAAAAACATACAAGATCAGCGCCGCGCTGACAATTGGGACCACTCGAGCGCAAAACGAACGAAAGCCACACCCGTCGTACAAACAAGGTTCCCCACATCGACACTGGGACACACTGATGTGATGCGGTGATGTGATGCAGTGATGTGATGAGGTGATGTGGTGATGTGGTGATGCTGGTCATGTGGTGATGTGGTGATGTCATGATGTGGTGATGCGGTGATGATGTGGAGATGGGTGATGCGGTGACGGGGTGATGTGGTGATGTGGTGACGTGGTGATGGGGTGATGTGGCGATGTGGTGATGTGGTGATGGTGGTGATTTGTGGTGATGATGGTGATTGTGATGATGTTGGTGATTGCGGTGATGGTGGTGATTGTGATGATGGTGGTGATTGTGGTGATGGTGGTGATTGTGATGATGGTGGTGATTGTGGTGATTGTGGTGATGGTGGTGATTGACGTTCTTCACTTTTTGAAATTTCGTAAAGCGGAGTTTAGACTTCTAAACTTCCTTTGATAATAACCATCATCAAGCATCATGTAGTACAGTTTACTACAGTGTACCGAATTAAGCATCGTTAACCTATTGGTTGCTTAATGGGGGTTACCCCTTTATTCATCAATCAATGGGAAAACGACATCAATGTGGACAGAGGAGGCAGCTCTGGCTGAAGTTATCCGGTGGCATCCGGCCTGTGGGGGATCGTGCTGTTGTTTTAAGGGAGGTATTTGCTAACAACCAAAGAATATGGCTTCCTGGAACCTTCTCCGGAACCTTCTCCGGAACCCTGTTGAACCTGACTGGCTCTGCACCAAAGCCTCCCAGACCTTCTCCGGAACCTTCTCCGAAACCTTCTCCGGAACCCTGTTGAACCTGACCTGGCTCTGCACCAAAGCCTTCCAGACCTTCTCCGGAACCTTCTCCGGAACCTTCTCCGGAACCTTCTCCGGAACCCTGTTGAACCTGACCTGGCTCTGCACCAAAGCCTCCCAGACCTTCTCCGGAA
>Ga0126342_10000662_pt1 | contig 40465 bp, 35 predicted proteins | sample Cyp1metagenome_FD_92528 | JGI IMG/M metagenome (GOLD analysis project Ga0126342, IMG submission 92528) | Coral microbial communities from Lord Howe Island, Old Settlement Bay, Australia - Cyphastrea 1 metagenome | ecosystem: Host-associated > Invertebrates > Cnidaria > Coral ...
AAAACACTAGGGGTGCGGACCACTTTTGGCAGTTGAGATGTCGAAAAAGTGCACGCCGTTGTGGCGCGAAGCACATTTCGAAGTCAAAATGTACAAAGTACTAGGGGTGCGGACCACTTTTGGCAGTTGAGATGTCGAAAAAGTGCACGCCGTTGTGGCGCGAAAACACATTTCCAAGTCAAAATGTACAAAGCACTAGGGGTGCGGATCACTTTTGGCAGTTGAGATGTCGAAAAAGTGCACGCGCGAAAACACATTTCCAAGTCAAAATGTACAAAACACCAGGGGTGCGGACCACTTTTGGCAGTTGAGATGTCGAAAAAGTGCACGCCGTTGTGACGCGAAGCACATTTCGAAGTCAAAATGTACAAAACAGACCATGTTCGGACCACTTTTGGAAGTTGCGATGTCGAAAAAGTGCACGCCGTTGTGGCGCGAAGCACATTTCGAAGTCAAAATGTACAAAGCACCAGGGTTTGAGACCACTTTTGGAGGTTCAGATGTCGCTTCGCTTCGCTTCATTACACTACATTACACTACGCTACACTCCACTACACTACACTACACTCCACTACACTACATTACACAACACTACAACTACAGCTACACAACTACATTCCACTAAACTCCACCAAACTAAATTACATTACACTACACCACACTACACTACACTCCACTACACTACATTACACTACACTACATTACAATACACTACATTACCTTCCACTACACTTCACTACATTACACTACACTCCACTACAACTACAACTACATAACTACACTCCACTACACTCCACTACACTAAATTAGACTACACTACACTACACTCCACTACACTACACTACACTCCACTACACTACATCACACTACACTACACTACCTTCCACTACACTTCACTACATTACACTACACTACACTCCACTACACTACCACTACCACTACAACTACGACTACACAACTACACTCCACTACACTAAATTACACTACACTACAATACATTACACTACACTATACTCCACTACACTACATTACACTACACTACATTACACTACACTACCTTCCACTACACTTCACTACATTACACTACACTACACTACATTCCACTACACTCCGCTACACTACACTACATTAGACTATACTACATTACACTGAATGACACTGCACCACAGATAGACAGGTAGACAGGTAGACAGGTAGACAGATAGACAGACAAACAGACAGACAGACAGATACATAGATAGATAGACAGGTAGACAGCTAGACAGATAGACGGATGAAAGAGAGAGAGAGAGAGATATATAGATAGATAGATAGATAGACAGACAGATAGATAGATAGATAGGTAGATAGAAAGGTAATTAGATGAAAGCGGGAGAGAGGGAGAGAGAGAGAGAGAGAGATCGATAGATAGATAGATCGATAGATAGATAGATACATAGATAGATAGGTAGGTAGGTAGGTAGGTAGGTAGGTAGATAGTCAAGAGAGGAGACATCAACCACCTTTCGGTCCATCAGTGGCTTCGCTCTGCCATCCCTGATTCACAACAACCAACCTCTCCTATAGGTTTCCTATTTTTGAAACTTCCGCCGCCGCCTTAATTTTCAATGTGTTGATCAATGGTAATTTGAGGATCCTAAAATGGAGGTACGCTAGTACCATATGTTTGGCCATATTTTGTGGAGATATTCCCTGAAATTTAGGCCTGAGAAATAGGCCAAACATATATGGTAGGTACCTCCAATTTAGGTTCCTGAAATGACCATTGATTTAATGGGTTTAATGGGTTTACTATGGTTTAATATGGTTTAATGATGGTTGATGGGAAGTACTCACTGGGAGATCTTCAGGTTACCATTTATTGATGGTTTACCTATTAAAAATGGTGGATCTTTCCATGGCTATGTTAAATAACCAGAGGGTAAATCAACTCAGCTATCGTTTCAACGGCCATTTCAGGAACCGATTGAGGACGGAGGTACCTACCATATATGTTTGGCCTATTTTTCAGGCCTATGTAAGGGGATATGCCCCCCAGAATATGGCCAAACATATGGTACTAACGTACCTCCATGTATTGGATCCTGGAATGACCATTGACCCTCTGGTAATTTGTTACATAGCTATGGAAGCCATGGCCCATAGAGATAGTTGAACCTATTCAAAATGGTGATTTTCCATAGCTATGTTACGTATTTTCCATAGCTATTTACCACATTAAATCAAAATCTGGTTGGTGGTTTCAACCTACCCCTCTGAAAAAAATGAATCAGTTGGGACGATGAAATACGCAAGATATGGAAAGTCATAAAATTCATGTTCCAAACCACCAACCAGTTTCTGATTCGGGGAGTGAACACCCACGGGAATCTTCGATGGATTTGTGGGAAGTGAGCAGCCACGCTACTACCTTTGATGATGGGAAGTGAACCGTCTAGCGAGTTTTTTTTTGCATTTTTAATATGGAGGTTTCCTAAGTCATGCGGGTACCCCCCAAATCATCCATTTTATTTTCGGATGTTCCATGATAAACCATCCATTTTTGGTAACCACAGTTTCGGAAACCCCAAAAAAATCATATTTGGGCGTGTCCAGAAGTGGTTAAACGACCCATTTTTTTGCTGGCATTTTTTCATCATTGGCACTGGACTATGATGACAAAATCCCATCCCCCACATCACCAATTTGTGGCCTCAGTAGATTCCCCCATTTGCAAAAGCAATGTCACCAACAAAAAAATACACATGACCCAAGCACAACAAAAAAAAGGATCCAGCCATTTTTTTCAGTAAAACCAGTGCAGATTCACCATTGATTTCTATGATGTCAAGCGCCTGGCTGGGAGCATTCCTCCTTCCCAGCCAAACGCACCATGGGCGCCCATGGGTTTTGTCTGGGTTTGTCTGGGTTTGTCAGGTACCCCATTTCATCCCATGGCTAATCATCATCTTCACCATTCAAACTGCCATTTCGGGGGTCTAATCACATTCTCGTACATTTTCAGTCAAACCCCTGTAGAGGCTGAAAACCCGTTCGAAAGTCTTTAGGAAAACGGATAGTTGGCCGTTCCGGCTGAAAATAATTGTTTCACACTGAAAAAATATGGTGGCGCAGCAAGAGATTTCACTCTGATTAAAAACGTCAGTGACATGTCTTTTAAGAATGAGGTACCCACCAAAAACCAGGGTTCCCCAGCACTTTTTGCACCTGCGCCATGAATACATTTTACGAAATGACATGTTTCTTGTTATTTGCCTTTCTATTTGATGGTTGGGAAACTCTTAGTAGCTCCTTGGCTCCCCATTGAATAAGGAATATAAAGGGAATATGAACACCCCCAGCTCCTTAGCTCCCTCCGAACCACTGGATAGCTTTGAAAAGAAATTCCCAATTAATTTCGACAGGCACCTTTTGGCCTTTTGGCCAAGTTCGCCAGAGGCTACCAGTACTGGTGACCCGTGTATATTGAGGATCTAAACATATGACCAATTTGTTCATTGAAATGACTCGACTACAAGGTGGTTCCCCGAGTGACATTTTTGTTGGTTTATGTTACCCTATACAAGTATAAACATATAACTAGCTCGATAGATCTGCCGTAAACCTGGACATCCGCACTAAAATGCACTAAAATGAAGCAACTTGGCACACATACGCAACATGAATCCCCCCATATCCGAAAAAAAAACATCATTGGTTAAGTCATAGAATTGGATCATGGGAAAATTTTAGCCGGAAACCCCTATATTTGATGGTAAAAAACATGTTTTAAACCATGGTTTCCGGCGAAGATTTTCCCAGCAAAACCAATCCATTGGTTAAGTCCCCATTACTGGTTAGGTCAGCCTGTGGATCACGTGGATATTTGTGGAAAAAAAGGTGGCACCAAGGGACCAGGGTATCCAGGGTCGGGCCGATGCGGCACGTCACAAAGTTCACTGCCTCGGCTTTGTTGAACAACGGAGGCCGGGCGGTGATGGTTGAATCACTTCAGAACAGCTTATTTTTCAAAGTAACACAAAAAACTACTATGTAATATATATATATATATATATATAAATTATATATGTGTATATATATATTCATATTTTCATATATGTATATAAATCTAATAATATGCAATAATATGCATAAATAATTATATTGATGTACACCTATACATAATTATACATATCATAATTTCAATGGATGAGACACAAGTTTATAAGCCTATACCATATACAGGTTATGAACCACCTGTAGTCACACAAAGAGTGTTTCCTAGCCAAGAAACGCGTGAAAAATGCTCGGTCCGACAGAAAAATGGGGATTTTCAGGTATTCGCAGCGGGATCTAAAACCTGGCATGTTGATCAACAAGAATCTTGTTGGTGGTGAAAAATATGAGTTCGTCAGTTGGGATGATGACATTCCCAACTGAATGGAAAGTCAAAAAAATCCATGGTTCCAAAGCGTTCCAAAGCACCAACCAGAAATTGTGACGTGAAGTGGCAAAAATGGGATGCTGATATAAGCTGAATGGGACCTGACAGCGACTGCTTGCAGTAAGCAGAGTGAACGAAGTCAATACAAATGCCATTTCAGGAACCTCATTTGGAGGTACCTGCCATATATAAGGCCTGCGTAAGGGAATATCCCCACAAAATATGGCCTTATATGGTACAGTACCTCCGTTTTAGGATCTTGAAATTCCCATTGATCAACACATTGAAAATTGGGTATCCATAACTTGGTCCACAACTGGTTGGTGGTATACCTACCCCTCTGAAACATATGAGTTCGTCAATGGGAAGGATGACATCCCATATATTATGGAAAATAAAAAATGTTTGAAACCACCAACCAGACAAAATCCACAGCTTGATCATGAACTTTACATCAAATAGCAATTTCGGGGATAGAAGATATTCTATTTTCAGAAAACGTCTTCTTCAGGATGTTACCAGCTTAATTTGAGGGGTCTGAGGTCTGAAGTTCCCTGATTTCCGGGGTGAACCATCATGGTAACATATGAGCGGTGTTCAAAAGTCATTCCAAAAAATACCGTTTGGCTAAGAGGGATTCCCCGTTCTTGGATTATACAGAAAATCCCGATTTTTTGAATTGGCTAGCATAATGGCATAATCCCCGAACTAATAAAATCACCAGTCATTTATCAATTATTTATATAAATATATAAAATACTATATCATACTACTTGGTGGATCACCCCACTTAGTAAGTGGGTTAGTTCACCCCAGTGATTTACATGGGATAAGTAGAGTTAATCCACTCAAAAAACTGGGGTGAACTAACCCACTTACGCTTCGTGGGATGAGCTATATCATACTATATCTCCATATTCTTGATGGTTAAAACCTTCATGATTTGATGATACTCATCGACCAACCAGGGGTTGGTTTAGCAGCCACTGCTCTGAAAATTCCACGCTGTTTTTCTTCAGACTTCCGTAAATGGGTCACTCCTCCAGACTACTGGCGAAATTAAAACATGGTTTACTAGCACAGAACTAAACGGAACAAAAAGAAAGGACCGCATCAGTTTCCCAAGTTGACTTATAACTAACTTGGTGAAAAACTCACATAAAAATGGGGAAAGAACTATATAGTTAGTATATAGTTAGTAGCCTTGACATGGGTTAAAAACGGGTTGATCAACCAATTTCTACACCTTCTCCAACTGTATCCATGGCACCGGCACGGCGCGGATCGCAGCAATGAGATTTTGCCACACATCGGTGACCTGCCGGCGGAAAACCAAACGAATATGTTCGACCTGTTTTAAGTCATTGGTAGTCCTTGCGATTGGTTGGTAAATGTTGGTAAATAAGTCCAATTTCATTCTGGTTTTTGTTGGTGATATATCTAACTAGTTACCCTCTGGTAAACTAACATAACTATGGACAGATCCACCATTTTTCATGGGAAAATATAGGAAAATATGGGAAAATATGGGAAAATCAACTATTTCTATGGTCATGTTCAATAGCTATGTTACAAATTACCAGAGGGTGATTCATATTTGTTTTAAGTCATTGGTAGTCCTTGATATTCCATACATGGAGTCTATGGAGTTTCGAAGAATTCCAGCAAAACTACCAGAGTTTGGGAGAGTTTCGGAATATGAAACTCAACAAAATCACTTGCTTTTATCCACAAAAGAAGGGTAAAATAGCACCACAACAATTGGTAAGTCCCGATGTTGGTAATATGCCAATAGCCAGTTGTGGGCCAGTGGATATCATGTGGATATCGGATGATATCGGGTTGTATCCCAACTCCTAAGCGTTATCCAGCAGTAACAGGCCATCTGATCCTTCGGTCTCGACCAACGTTGACATTCCAACAAGGGGGGCCTCTGGAAAGAATAGCAGTCCCAGCTACTGATTCAGTTTTTGGGTTGGAAGGCTGCGGAAAGATGGTTTCCAAAAGCACAGCCTGCTAAGAACATGATAGAGATGGGGATGTCTCAAAACAGGAATGCCCCAAAGCTCTGTTTCGCACACTCAAAAACAAAGGCTTGGGGCACTGCTGGGCACCCCTATCTTGAGACATCCCCAGATTCTTCAATGATTCTCGAATACAGGTACCCTCTGGTAAACTAACATAACTATGGAAAATCACAATTTTTAATGGGAAAATCCACTATAAATGGCCATGTTCAATAGCTATGTTAAATTACCAGAGGGTACTTTCATTACTAATGTCCCATTGCTAATTTCTATAGCTACCCTCTGGTAAACAGTCCCAAAAAACGATGGAACATCACCACTTTTCAAAAAACTAAATATCAATCATAACTGGGTCATTTTCAATAGCTTTTTGTATGTTTACCAGGCCGGGTATATCCCATGAAAATATCTCATTGAATCACCATAAAATCCTATTAAATCCTATTAAATCCAATTAAATCCCTATTAAATCCCACTAAATCCCAATAAAATCGCATTAAATCCCTATTAAATCCCTATTAATCCCCTATTAAATCCTTATTAAATCACATTAAATCCCTATTAAATCCCTATTAAATCCCTATTAAATCCCTATTAAACACCATTAAATCCCATTAAACCCCTATTAAATCCCATTCAATCCCTATTAAACCCCTATTAAATCCCTATTCAATCCCATTAAATCCCATTAAATCCCTATTAAATCCCTATTAAATCCCTATTAAATCCCTATTAAACACCATTAAATCCCATTAAACCCCTATTAAATCACATTCAATCCCTATTAAATCCCTATTAAATCCCATTAAATCCCATTAAACCCCTATTAAATCCCTATTGAATCTCATCAAATCCCTATTAAATCCCTATTAAATCGCATTAAATCCCTATTCAATCCCATTAAATCCTTATTAAATCCCATTAAATCCCTATTAAATCCCTATTAAATCCCGTTAAACCCCTATTAAATCCCTATTGAATCTCATCAAATCCCTATTAAATCCACCAAAAAAGGCACCAAATCCCCACCCAATCCCATTAAATCCTTATTAAATCCCATTAAATCCCATTCAATCCCCATCAAATCCCTATTAAATCCCTATTAAATCCCTATTAAATCGCATTAAATCCCTATTCAATCCCATTAAATCCTTATTAAATCCCATTAAATCCCTATTAAATCCCTATTAAATCCCATTAAACCCCTATTAAATCCCTATTGAATCTCATCAAATCCCTATTAAATCCCTATTAAATCGCATTAAATCCCTATTCAATCCCATTAAATCCTTATTAAATCCCATTAAACCCCTATTAAATCCCTATTGAATCTCATCAAATCCCTATTAAATCCTTATTAAATCGCATTAAATCCCTATTCAATCCCATTAAATCCTTATTAAATCCCATTAAATCCCATTCAATCCTCATCAAATCCCTATTAAATCCCTATTAAATCCCTATTAAATCCCATTAAATCCCTATTAAATCCCATTAAATCCCATTCAATCCTCATCAAATCCCTATTAAATCCCTATTAAATCCCTATTAAATCCCATTAAATCCCTATTGAATCACTATTAAATCCCATGGAAAATCACTATAAATCCGGAAATGTGCCCCAAAATCCTGGTCTTACACCGGCAGAGATAAAACTGTTTTTTTTTTTTCGCCCTAAGTCAAAATTGTAGTGGATAACACATGGAAACATGATCATCAAAAGTCAACATAGTTTTTGGCAGACAATCCACAGTTTTTTTTTACATGTGGATACATTATATATATAATATACTATATATAAATATAATAGAGTATATATATAATACTGTGTATATAATACCGTGTATATATATATACATATTTATATATATCGGAATATCCCTAGTTTTACCATCGAAACATCTAGCCTTTTTCGATCCCAATTCGGCCTTCTCAAAGGCAATGCGCGTGACCCATTTGTTGGAGGGTTCAAAGGCACGCGCCGTCCTTGGACAGAAAAAAAAGGAGGCGATTTGCCGTGCTTGACATATGTGTTTATCAATATAAACGACTACTATTTCATATAAATGATATATATATATATATAAATACATGTAGATATGTTTACTGCCCAAAAAATATGGAAATGTGATTGATCACTACTTTATTAGGATTTTACTTTCAAATATGTCTGGGATTCCTGTATATACAGTACATATATGTAGCAACTAGCAACCCCAAAAACGGAATAGAAAAGAACAAACATAGTTTCAGTCTACCACTCAGTTTTAATGTATCTTGCTAACTTTTTTTTGGTGCGCTACATATATGGCATGCTATTCATATCCTCTAATTTTTTCAAGCTTGGCTTTTCTCTACGCACATAATACATATATATATGTGTATATTTACAGTTATATATTTCTTGAATATTACGGCAACCCCAAAAAAACAATGAAGAACTTGTGATGATTTCCTATCCCAAAGTGGGGCTTGTTTTTTCGAACCAGAGAAAACCATCATCTTCCAGCTGAGGTGCCACTTGTAGTTCTTCTGCCAGGAACCTTCCACCCAACGTCCATGGGAGCGGAAACGGAAGATCGACATCCTGGCGATCAGCGGCGATCAGCGGAGATGGGATGGAATACATAGGATTTATATAGATACATTATATTATACTATACATTATAGCACATAGATTATATTATATAGATTTATATAGATTTATATATACTGATAGATTTATATATACTAATAGATACATTATATTATATAGATTTATATATACTGATAGATACATTATAGCCATTATAGCATTGTATAATACTACAATGTTCAGCTACCTATTATGCATTAATACTGATAGATACATTACATTGTATATATTTCTGTACAATATTATGTGCAGTATTCAATCTATCAATATACCTATATATAAATATAATTATATAATGCAATATTATATTTACCTGGATGTATTAGTATATATATATATTAACTATACATCCAGGTAGGTGAACTCTGGTGGTTCATAGCATATATATATACACCCTCTGGTAATTTAACATAGCTATTGAAAATTGCCATTTATCTTGAATTTTCCCATAAAAAATTGAGGTTTTCCATAGTTATGTTAGTTTACCAGAGGGTACTGGCAGAAAAAAATGGTTGATGGTTGAGCCCTACCCGCCGGAAAAATGATGGAGTTCGTCAATGGGAAGGATGACATCCCATATATTATGGAACATAAAAAATGATTGAAACCAGCAACCAGAATAGAAACAGGACATTAATCAGGATATATCATCTATAGCCAATGACATCCAATGACATTCTAGATACATTGGATGTCATTGGCTATAGATTATGTCATTCCTCTTATTTAAGCAATTAAATATCCATCCAAAAATGGTTTTGTCACCATGTTACTGCCGAAATATCTTGAAACAGGTGGTTCAAGGTACTCAAACAGCAGGTATCTTTATACACCATAGGTATCTTAAAAACACCTGTTTTGTTTAATGGGGTACTTTTTTATGTTTTTTTAGATACTATGTTACTATGATGTTTAATGGGTGAAATTTCATGAAATACCTATAGATCTTCAACAAAAACTACTGGTATTCCAAATATCCCACCTGGATCTAATGGCCATTTTGGCAGAACATGTTTCCATCTAATGGCCATTTTGGGATACTTTTCCTGGCATTTTTTGGCCCAAATTTTTCAAGGCCAAGGTGCCAGGTACCACCACAGTGCTCGCAGCTGGTGCTGTTCTCATCCTGGGTGAACATCTCACAACCTCAGACGTGATCGGTGCGTTATACGTCGCTGGGTTTCGTGCGATTCCATGGATTTCATGGAGAAAAATTTGAGGTGGTGCCCCCCACAGTGAAATATAAATGGCTGAAATCATCCCATGAAAACTATAGTTATAAATGGCTGAAATCATCCCATGAAAACTAGTTCGATATATCACCATTAATGGGTTTTAAATGGGTAATAGATTCGGGTTATAATCACTATAATAATACCATAAATGGCTGAAATCATCCCATGAAAACTAGTTCGATATATCAGCAATAAAAACCATAGTGAAATTGGACTTATTTGCACCAACTTAGCGACTCCGAACTGGGGCACTACCCTGTATGATATGTATGAATATATAATGGGGATACATTGGATATAGCCAACTAACCAACTTAAGATAACTCAGTTAGCCAAGTTGGTGCAAATCGCTGGGTGAAGAGTACAACCACGAAACATGGAAGCCTTTGGGAATCGGATGTGGAAGAGATTTTGTCCGATTCCAATCAACAATGCTATAATTTAACAATGCCATCATTGGATTTAGTGAAAGGAAGTTAGTGGGATTCGATGGGCATAATACTTGGGATTTTCCATGATCCGGACATAGAAGCAACACTATGATAATCGTGGCTCTATCCATGGGGTATACCACCATTTATTGCCATTATACATGTGAAGAGGATGATTCACCAGTGGATTTTGGGGTAGCCGATTTTCAAACAAACCCACATGAACACCAAGGAAATGGATCTGGAGAATCAACCATTTTGGGTGCTGTAAATTCTTTGAAGAACGAAGCCTATAGAATCCTATGTATATATATATATGACAATCTAAAAATATCTAAAATCTCAAAATATGGCAATTGATCATATTTGTCACCAGAGGTTTGAGATGGTGTGAATTGATTCTTTGATATTTCGATTTCACATCCATTTTCAGTCATTTTCATCTAATGGGAATCTATTTCTCATGCAAATGATTAAGGACATGGATGGCACCCATGACAAGATAGGGATAACATGCTATTCAATAGGGATCACCATCTCAGGGATGCAAAGAAACGTGACATCGCCATCGCCATCGCCACGATTATTGCACCATCCCACATGACCATAAAATGGTGGTATGCTTACCATTTCCCCTTATGGGTGGTTTATGCCATTGGTTTACCCACAAAAAATACTTAATAAAACCCTTAAACAACGGTTTGCACAGGTTTTTAACACTTCCGAGTCAGCATCTGCAGTTGATGGACTCTCAATTTTGGCTTTCTGTTGCTCGAATCGCAAGTGGGTATGTCTGAAGATGGGGTATAGCGCCAAAATGGTGATTAATCATGATTAAACATGATTAAACGTCAAATTTTCAGGTCTACACCCAAGTGAAATCCCAATTGAACATCACATTTTCTAGGTAACATCTCCATTTTTATCCATTTTTGATGTCACCCACATCTGTGGCCAGCCCTCAGAACTACCCAGGTGGCTCCTGAGTTGGGTCTCCAAACGGCCTTCCGACTTGCTTCCGCGCAACTGCCAGGTGCTGAGGATCATTGGATTGGTTTTGTTGGGAACATTTTCACATCATTTTCCCAGCATATTTAATCATATTTCAATGGATTGGTGGGAAAATGTCAACCGGAAAACTCCATATTTAATGGGAAAACCTATGCTTCCCGGTTTCGGTTTTTTTTTACCAACAAAACCCATAGGGAGAGGATTGATCGGATTGATGCTCCTATTTCCACCAATGATTTTATCCCTGGCAATGGCATCAATGGTAAATTCAATATTAGTATACCTTGAAGTATACCTAAAATGACCGAAAAAAGGAGGGAAACCCCCAGTCTCTGGAGTCTTCGAAGCAATTTAGTAAGATAATTGCCACGATGTGACAAGGTTATTATCAACTAGTTTATGGTGTTGTGGGTGATAACAACCATCAGGTCCATCCATTCCATCATTTTTACAATCCGCAAAAGGTGCTCATGACAGAAAGGCACCGTAAAAGGACGGTCGTTGGTTCCTTTTAAATCCATGTCTGGTTGGTGGTTTCAACCCCTCTGAAAAATATGAAAGTCAGTTGAGATGATTATTCCCAATATATGGAAAAATAAAAAAATGTTCCAAACCACCAACCAGATGTCCCCATGTCTGTTCGTGGTTACCATGTCACCATTTCATGGTGATTTGTTGATGAAACCAGTTGTGGGACTTGTTTTTTCTCGACCCATCAAATCCAAAGGCGAAGAATCCACCATGATATACCCGGCCTGGTAAACAGTCCCAAAAAACGAACTGGAAAGATCCACCATGTTCAATGGGTAAATCCTCTATTTCGACTGGGCCATGGCTTCAATAGCTATTTTGACATAACCAGAGGGTATGGCTAGACATCATCCAGTGGAGTTGGAGTTCCATCCAAAAAACGGGTTAGCTGATGGGTATTTTTGCTGTTATGGTGTGATCCCCAACACGACAGGAAAGTCCTTTACCCCCTACTGTAGTTCAATAATCAAGCAACAGCTTCGAAAGCACTTGTCGCCTGTACCTTAAACCTGCTCCAACTGGCGTATCGTTGCTGGATTTTATCATCCTCATTTGTTGCCAACTGGAAACCCTTTGACAACAAAACGTCCTGTCACCATCCCTAGATATTTATGAGGTTGCAATGGCTCCCAATCAAATCCTGGTTGCTCCCAAGTGGTAAGTATGGCCTCATAAAAATGCCCAGGATCAGTCCGGGGTCAGAGTTCAATCCTTTGCTTAAATTTGCTTATAGGCTTACTGGTGCTTAGTGGGGAATGGATGGGTTGCTGGGGGGTGCTGGGATGATTCTTGGTAGTTAGCCAGTGGATCATTCCCGAAAATTCCCTGCGTAAAACGCACCAGTAGGGTACAGAAGAAATACAGCCAGCCGATTCGCCGATGCGTTTCATGCCACATTCACCGAGCCAGTGATTCACCGAGCAGGTTGGAGAATGTTGGAGCGTTACGTTGATGTGGTACTAATGTCCCCATCTTTGATACTAATGTGGTACTCCCAAGACAAACAACCATCCCAAAAAAACCAACCAGTTGGGTGACATGTTATCCTTTTACATCTTCCAACACCCAAAAAGACCGCTATTTGGGATGGTTAATGGCATTGGCTTTACGATACTCTACTTAGAAGTGCAGTTCCACTTCTAAGTGGATATAGCGCACCCCCCAAGTAGTTCCTCACAAATTCCGGTGAATAAAATTGATTGCTATAGTCATGAAGAAAATCTCTACAATGTGGGCCCCCCCGGTGATGTGAACGTTGGTTTAGATTCGCCCCAGTAACTAGTTCGTTATTTGCGTACCATGTTTACCATAGTGAAATTGGAGTTATGTGCACCAACTTAGCTATCGAACGGGGGCCTCACTTTGTAGAAAATCATTTCGCATTGGTTTACCATCGATTTTCCCACATTTTCCCACAGGGATCCCTTGCCAGGTGCCGCCACCTGAATGCAGCATGCCATGGTGCCGCTGTAGAAGCCACCGGAGCCTCAGTGACGCGGCAAGTCGTTCCCCCAATGACAAAACTGGGGACAGAATAAGGGGTATACTTGGTGGCTCATCCTACTTAGTAAGTGGATTATAACCCCGGTTATAAATGGGATAAGTAGGGTTAATCCACTTATAACTGGGGATAATATAAGGGTTAATAAGGGAAATCATCCCCAAATGGCCCAAGAATTCAGGTTAGTGAAATATTATTTCATTTACCCAGATGGATGTCTCAAATTTCCACCGGTTGGTTGATGGAAAAAAAGGGGTTAGGAGAAAGCCCGGAAAAACAACAGGCAAACCTATGATGATAGATGGGATTACCAAAACATCCCGGCCCCTCTATTTTTACCAATTTGGGACATTATTGGGGTATTCTGTGGATGGTTGCGAATTCTGCACCACCAAAAGGATGGTGATAGCTAGTTCAATACTTTACGTTCGTTCCCGCTAAACAGGGATATAGACTACAAGATGGGGCCCCAGTTCGTTAGCTAAGTTGGTTTATAGCTACAATAACAATAGTGTATGATACTTCTATTTATATTTAGATTGGGGTATAAACCAACTTATACCTGGGGGGCAGCATCCTGTACCAAACCAACTTGATAACTAAGTTAGTCAACTAAGCTGATTTATTGTACATCATATATGCAATATATGTCAACTAATGGTTTGATGGTAGATGCCTCTGTATGTTCGAAAGGATAACATACACCAGACAAAACTAGGGAGCACTACCTTGTAGTGGTCATTGGTAAGACAAACCACAAGCCTTGGGTATCTTGATCGGTTGCTTACATTACATTACATTGCATTAATGTTGTCTAGCCAATAATGATACCTTGTCAATAGTAGAAACTTTTTTCCCAACTCCAGTTTTTTCTCCAATACTAAAAGTCAATTAGCTTAATTTGATTTTAGTATTGCCAAACAACTCATGTTCTGACCTTGTCCAGAGGGCATGGCCAATAGTGGACCCAACATGGCAATACTTGCCCTTGATGGCAGCGGATCCTGTCAAATCAGGGCGTCCCTCGTGCATCATCCTGATCACATTGATATTGTACCCGCCCGGAAAGATTCCCAGGTAATGGCGCTCCAAGTAGTCCTCGATGACCTCGTTGACCAGGCGTTGATTGAACACGCAATTCCGTCGGAAGAGCGGAAATTCAAATTGAATCATGCCAGGGTGAGGAAGTGGAGAGTCGTATTCCACACCAAAGGCCTTCTTGTAAGCTTTCTTCAGCAGAACAGCCAAGGGGCGCAATTGGCGGAAACGCCCAAATCCAACAGTCAGCGGCATTTTGCCTATGTCGCACTTCAAGCTGTTCAGCTTGATGATGGTAGCCCTCTCCATGGCCCCAGGAGCATGATCCCAATGCATGCCTGCGGCTCCCCTACATGTTCCTTGGTGATATAAGAACTAGGGAACCAAGGATAGCGGAAATTGGGGCAAAGTACCGCCTGAAATCACTGAGTACCCGCGAAGTCGAGGAAAACTTGGAGTTGTGACCACAGCAAGAGGGTCATACAGTCATACAGAAATATTTCGTCCCAGTAGATATCCCCAAAGATGGATTCACCAACATAAACATATTACCCTCTGGTAAGCTAACATGGCTATGGAAAATCCACCCATTTTTGATAGGTAAATAAACTATTTCTATGACAATTTTCAATAGCTATGTTAAACTACCAGAGGCTAATTATATTTATATCCTTCAATGTCTGGAATAAAAACACCCTGCTGCATGTGGGTTTGTCCGTTCCGAATATTTCTTGGTCCTTCAAAATCCCATACTTTGTCAGAATTCTTCCCTTGAAATGGTTACGTTCCGGCACATTGAACCAATGCGACGTGGCCATTGTTCAATGGGACCAAAATCATTGGAGGCTCCCCAGCCATGTTTGATTTCCATTGCCACAAATACTGGTTGGTGGTGCAATAACCATCTTGAAAAATGATGGAGTTCGTCAATGGGAAGGATTATTCCTTTTTTATTATGGAAAGAACATTTTTGAACCCACCAACCAGCTATAGTTATAGGTATCATAAACCATAGTTATAGTAGTACAGGTATCCCAATATATGGAAGTCATTAAAAAATCATGTTTGAAACCACCAACCAGAATATCATGGATACATCCAAGTGGTTCCACAGCCATATCCCAGCCATATCGCGCCACTGACCCCTGTGGTTCCACACTCATCTTCTTCCATGCCTCGCTAAAAACATGACATCCCAATAACCCACCAGGCGTGGCCTAGTTTGCTACGCCATGTTCAAGACACAGTTTCCTGAAATAGGGGTCCCCTAAATGATCAATTTTATAAGATTTTCCCTTATAAACCATCCATTTTGGGGTACCCCCTCTGGTAAACTAGCATATCTATCGAAATACATGCTACAGAATGCTAAAAAACCCGTAGGAAATGATCTAGAGTCATGCTGGATTTTCCTTTTCCATAGCTATGTCAGTTTACTGAAAACAACTCTGGGAAAGACCAGCAACAATTGGGATTCGCAACCCTCACATGGTGCTAAAAAAACAAAATGGTGAATACATTGCCAATCTTAGATATCTTAGATACCCTGCAAAAAATCAAATTCTTCGCTGGTTAGTAGATATTCCCATTGATACTAAAAGACTAGTTAGGATTAGTTGGTACCCATCTAAGATTCACCTAGTTGCTTATTACAAAATGGTGGAAGGGCTATTCTCAATGGCCATTCCAGGATCCGATTCATTGGAGGTACCTACCATATATAAGGCCTATAATTGGATCCTGGAATTCCCATTGATATTCGCTGGGGATGTCAATTTGGATCAGTCCTTGTCCAAGTCGACATGCCATCCGGAACTTGGTACGTCAGGAATTTGGTCACTCGAAAATTCTTAGGGCTGGGCTAAGCGATGGTAAACGTTTACAGTTTGCGAACTCGAAAATCATCATCTTGAATAGGGAAATCCCAGCTTTTTTGGGAAAATACCCTCTGGTAATTTAACATAACTATGGAAAATCACCATTTTTCATGGGAAAATTCACTATACATCAACATGTTCAATAACTATGTTAAATTACCAGAGGGTACGCGATGGTAAACGTTTCAGATCACGCCAAATCGCTTCCAAGCGAAGGATTGGCTGTTCCTTTCGCCGCTAAATGCCTTGGGAAAATACAACATCTAGGTAACTATTCAAGGTAAGGCCCCCAAACGATAGCTAAGTTTGTTTATAACGTTTTATAGCTAGTGAATTCTATGGTTTATCAAGATATATCTAGACATATCTATACTATTTATGGGTTTTAAAAGCCAACACAAACAACATGTCAAAATGATAACTAAGTTCGTTTATAGCTACTTTAACTGCCTACTAGTATTCACAAACCATATATTTGGTTGTTTAATGAGTTTATGTTTGTTGGTTTATAAAACCCATGAACAGCATAGATATATCTACTCTAAACCATAGCTAAGCAATAGTTGCAAACAAACTAAGTAACTTCGGTACATCGTTAACCGAAGATTGTTATAAGCAACCATAGTTAACCTAACATAGCAATGTTATAACTATCTTTTACATCACTATGTCTTTTTGTTCATAACCTAGTTAACTATGGTTAGGTGAACTATGGTTTAGCTATGTTAGGTTATGACATGTTATAACAATATGCTTAGGTTGTAACAATCATTTACAACACATAGAGGTTTCCAATCCATGGGGGTACACCCAGTTATCATCCAAGGTTCGTAGCCGGGCACTTCACACTTGGACTTACTGTGCGCCGAAGGGAACCACTTGGCACCTGCCTGCGCAACCGTGGCTTTGGCTGAGTTCATGGTGATTTCATGGTGATTTAATGGTCATTTAATAAAATTTAATTGGATTTTATGATTTTGTGGTGATTGGATACGATTTAGTAATTTCATAGTGATGTGATCGGAGTTATGCTGACTTAACTGGGGGCAAACAAGTGATTCCATGGGTTTCGAGAATGGTTTCAGCAACTGGTGAGTGGTACCTGAAGACTTAACGAGCCATCTTTGTGCGGCATCTTTGTGAGGCTGGCCACCAAGAATTCATCTGGGAATATGATGGGATATGTGTAATGTGGGTAAAACGATGCCATAAACCATCTCCCAGTCATCACCGATTTTATAGGTGGTATCAAACATTCCCAATCATGGGTGGTTTACTATTTTATTGTTGTTTTACCCACACTATACAGTATACATAGATATCATATGTACATATGGAATATGGTGCCTCCAATCATATCAGATATGGGATGTCATGCACTAAGAAATACAATGAATCATACAGGATGCTGCCCCCCAGTTATGTTCGTTGGTTTATAAACCCATCTAAATATAGTTATAAGATGTTATAAGTATCATACACTATTGTCATTATAGTTATTTGCACCAACTTAGCTAACGAACTAGGGCCCCATCCTGTAGGTATTTCCTGCAAGTTTGTTTGCCCTATTATATAATTATTTTTTTTCCACAGCAAGTGGTTGATAGCCTATGTTTCATAAATAGCTGGTGAAGGTCCCACAGTCGTAACTGGGTGAAAAAACTAACTATGGTCATTAGCCGTTTATCCGGTTTATCCCCATCATGTCTTAGGGAATTATCTTAGGTATGAAAACTAATCACTATAGTCATTAATGTCTTCAAGATTTATAATCATTATAATGTCTTAAGCATTTGTCCCTGTAATACTAAATAATCTTATATTACATTCATAATGATAACATATCTTCCATAGTAGGTAATATATCATAACATGTATATTCCATATAGTATATAACAAATATAATATGATAATTGTTTATAATAGTTTTTTGTTCTATATAATCACGTTCATATCATATTCAATTTCTTTGGATTTTGAACCGGAAAGTCCCTAAGAAGAATTCGGTACTTGACAGCAGGGATGAGCCGCTCATAGTCGTCGCATCCACTGCGCAATCGGCAACAGGCACAACGTCGATTCTTCTATAGCGATGGATCAACATTGAAGACCACAAATAAACACATATAAAAGTATAGTAAAAAGGAATATTATGTATTATTCTGGTTGGTGGTATACCTACCCCTCTGAACAATATGAGTGCGTCAGTTGGGAATATGACATTCCCAATTAAAATGGAAAGTCATAGAATTCCATGGTTCCAGTCACCACCAACCAGAATAGTAAAGAAATATCTACCCCATTAAATCCCATGGAAAATCCATCCATTTTTAATAGGTAAACCATCTCTTTCTATGGGCCATGGCTTAACCATGGCAAACTGTTAGTCATAACCAGAGGGTAAATGATGTTAAATGTTAATTTCTGGGGGTTCCTCCAGTTATTAAACCACTATTAACCACTATTAACTAACCATTGTTAATGAACCTGTATTAACTCATGATTGGGGTAATATATTGGGCCGAAAAAGAGGTGCCTACCGTGGACGACCATTTTGGCATGACCAGCTACACCACATAAGCGCAGCTCGTCAACGAGGTGTGCAGATGAACAAACACGAAACAATTAAAAAAAAACATGAAACAGAAACAGAACTTAATAAACTTGGTGGTGCAATGTGCCCATCTTGAAAAATATATGAAATGGAAAATTAAAAAATGTTTGAAACCACCAACCAGTTAAACTTAGTACTGTAACATAGAGTCAGCAGGCTTCAAAACATGCAACAGTCGACAAATAATTATATATAGTCAACCAGAGGTTCTCCTCCAGCAAAGGGACGTACCAGACTGTTTGCCAATTGGAGCCATGACAAACGATGTTCAGAAATGGCATCTTCTTGCCGTTCCACTTGATGAAGAATGTGTCCACCGGAGTCCACCCCGATGATGCGATTGAAGTCAAAGGTTCGAGGGTAGGCAGCGGCTCGACGTCTTATCTCCCTCTTTTGTCTCATGCACTCTTCACAGTGCAGTTCATCTCTTATGTACCTAAGCACCTTTCCTTGAGCTCTGGCTGCCTTCAGCATGACAAGCATCCTGTCTTTCGGAAGGTGTCCCATGATTCCCATGATCCAAATGATCATTAGATTGTCATTACCCTCTGGTTATGACTAACATAGCTATTGAAAATGGCCATAGAAATAGTGAGTTTTCCCATGAAAAATGGTGGATCTGTCCATAGTTATGTTAGTTTACCAGAGGGTATCATGTTTATTGACATAAAAACAACAAAATCACATCCTATGGCGGGTGACCACTCCAAATTCTTCTGCGAAAACTCGAAGCGATTGCTGCCACTGCCAGTGAGGAGAGAAGCGGGGATCCTGTGAATGGCGCCCAGCTTCAATGCGCACGATCGCACACAGATCGCACCTTTATCACACAGATATCTATGATATATGCAGTAAATGTGTCAAAATGTGTGAGGTGTTTTGACAGAAACGGTGGATGGTTGCGAAATCCTGCACCAGTTGATAGGTGGTGTATCCCATTCTTTATAGGGTCTCAACCATCCAAGGTGGTGCAGGATTTCTTCCATCCAGTCCTTTGGCTCCAAGGAACCGGATCCTATGAGGATGGATCACAGTAAGCAGCTTGTGTTTCTGGTTTAAGAACTGGAACCCCCAGAAACTTACCCCAATCATGAGTTAATACAGGTTCATTAATAATGGTTAGTGAATAGTGGTTAATAGTGGTTTAATAACTGGAGGAACCCCCAGAAACTAACATTTAACATCATTTACCCTCTGGTTATGACTAACAGTTTGCCATGGTTAAGCCATGGCCCTAATCGAAATAGATGGTTTACCGAACTTTAAAAATGGATGGATTTTCCATGGCTTTTTTTTTAGTCATAACCAGAGGGTAACTGACTCACTAGCAAGTGGGGAATGATCCTCCAAATATCATGGTGGATTTTGGGTGATTTTCCATTAGAAAAACTAGAGGATTGAACTACCCCAAGGTTGGGGATGGTGCCTCTATGAATTCATCCGGCTTTTTTTTCCCCAAAAAAACAACTAAGCTTGGTAAATCGGTTTCCGAATCCTATGGCTTCTCATAATCCCCCCAAAAAAACATGTAGCATTATATATGATAGCTTATAAACAAAATATAATCACCATTAAACCATGTATAATAGCCTATAAACAACCAATCAGCAAGTGAATCAAAAAAACAATAGCCTATAAAAATACCATTGTACTATGGGTCATAGTAACGCAACTATTTTTGAATATAATCAGCAAGTAAAAAACATCAACAATGCCACTTTTCATAGCTCAGTCAACTGGCGGCACCTGAGTGCAGGCATCCTTCGAGGTAACCTGATACAACATGCATCCGTAGCTTCGATGTTCACCGCCCAAGGTGGAGCATTCCTGAGATGTCAAAAGATGGCGTTCCGGAAAAGTTTCAGGGCTGAGCCATGAAAAATGCTGTGACTTGAATGGGTTTATTTTGGCAAAAATTAGGACTTGACCGTGATTGAACCAGAAAAACATGTGGAATTAACAAAGCCAAAAGGGATTTGAGCAAAACACACGTTGTTTTAACCACCAAATTTATCCAAATGTGGCGATGAACAACACCTTAAAAATCGTCTAATTAGGCCACTTCTTTCTCAGCCATGAGAAGCCTCATGCACTCCTCCTTGGTGATATCTTCTTGGATCTCCCTGGCGTCATGCCACGGACACCCAGCTGTTCCATGGAGTCCAGTCCTCTCTCCTCAGCAACATAGAATCAATGGGAGATCTCCAGGATCCTAAATTTGATTGGAAAGGGAATATCCCCACAACATATGGCCTAAAATATGGTACTTTAAAACGTACCTCCATGTATTGGATCCTGGAGATCTCCCATTGATAGAAAGGCTGAAACTCATCATAGTCGTCATAGTTTCCTGTGGTCTGAGCCTCCTTGATCTTCTCCTTCTTCATCACTGCCCCCACATTGGGGATATGCATGCTGTTGCCGATGCTGCCATGTGGATCTTTGAGGTGCTCCCATCAGATCCACTAAAGCCCACCAGATTCAACCAGTTTCGCACCTTTAAAGAGAGCCTTGTTCTGACCCACGATGCAGGAAACGACCCGGGGCAGGTGAACCATGATGCATCCCTGGGGTCATTGGTGTCCCGCGACACATGGGGATCCACATCCAGGTACCGTACAGACCCATCACGTTGTCCCAAAAAATGCCATTTCGATGGAGCAAAGAGGGTACACATTTGATGGTTTATTCTCCTTTTCCAATTTTTTGACTTACAAAATGTTCACTTAAAACCATTGCCATAGGATGAAACATATGAAGCATACAATGGGATATGGGGGTTATAAAGGTATGTACATATATATATACACATAATATACATATTGGGTTTAACAAAAATAATCCACCCATTTGGGAATGGTAAGCATACCTTTTTGAAAAGTGGTGATGGCTGGGGGATGGTGGTTTATGGCATTGTTTTACCCACATTATCTGGTTGGTGGTATACCTACCCCTCTGAAAAATATGAAAGTCAGTTGGGATGATTATTCCCAATATATGGAAAATAAAAAATGTTTGAAACCACCAACCAGCTATAACTATGTATATGGGGGCAAATGATATGTATACATTGCCACTGTCAACGCGTGGGATTGTTCAGGTTTTTTGTCCTCTGTCACATGATGGGAATCCTATGGCTTTATCTAATCCAACTCTTGACTGGTTGGTGGTTTCAACCCCAGTTGGGATTATTATTCCCAATATATGGGAAAAATGTTCCAAACCACCAACAAGTTGATTATAGTTGGTGGATGTTGGTTCTATATCCCATTATATTCACATTGATATCCCACTATATCACCATTTTGAACGGTTAAATCCAACTAATTTCACCACGGCACACATGAACCCTGCGATGGAATGGGGGTTCGAATCTGAAGACATGCCTGGTCTAATGGGAGGTTTTGGGGTATGCCATGGTATGCCCCAATGTTGTCTGAAAATGGGGTATAATTACCCCCAAATTCGAGCAAGAAAAATTGAGATTTAAAATGGTGATTTAATGGGATTTAATGGGATATCAATGTGAATATTAAATGGGATATTTCATGAGATCATCATTTCCAGTAAATTTCCAAATTTTTGGCTATATCATGGTATATCACCTGTATCATTCATGTTCATGGCACGTGGGTGTGTCTGAAAATGTCGTGTACCCCTTTTTACCCAATGGTTTTGCTGATCATTATCCTTATTAAATGGCTATTTGTTTGGGAATATACCCTATTTTCCTTGTGATTCGCTTCCCAGCCCAAGCATCTCCCCAGAAGTCTCGGTGGGGACTGTAGGACGTGTCTTTACCTCAGCACGACTGGTGCCCTCCTCCGTTGTTTTTGTGGCTGAATTTTTTAATCCCATTAGGAGGGTTTAATATGGTTTACTATGGTTTAATATGGTTTAATATGCTTTTATAGGGATGACCATTGGATAATGATGGGATAATACTGGGATATTAGATATACTCTCTGGTAAACATAGAAAAAACGATTGAACATTGCCATAGAAATCATGGATTTACCTAGTTACATTAGTTTACCAGAGGGTAACTAGTTCGATATATCACCGACAAAAACCAGAATGAAATTGGACAAACATTTGCACCAACTTCGCGATTCCGAACTGAGGCACCACCCTGTAGTTGAGTCCATGAAGGATATTCAGAATTCTCGATGTTTGGAGGGGTCGGAAAACAGCAACTGATATCTAGGCGTCACCATTTACCAGGGTCCTTATCTTTATCCCATTCCCTGATACTAATATCGTGTACCCCTTTTCTGTCCTCCAAGTGAGAGGAAACATAAGGAAACCAGAAACCTGTGTAAACTGGTTGCAGCAACGGCAATGAACTTGATGATTGTTTTTGCGCCTAGTAATGGGACTATGTTTGTGACGACCACCGGTCATGGATGGTGTATGCTTGGGTTTACTACATTAATCCCATCCACGGCTCAATATCAAATACCCCCATTGCATGGTCCCAAATATGTGTGCCAATCCCATACCAAACCATGGTTCCTGGGCAGTGTTTGCTATGGGGGAAGGGATTAATATGAACATCGAAATTCATCCATTTTTCTTGGTCAATCAATTCAAACCAATCCCAAACACTTCCACCATCTACATGGGCGTTATTTCTGCGCAGAAAATGATAGTTTCCAAATTTATCTCAAATTCCAGAACAGTTACTTGGTAGGAGGACGTTACATGTTCATTCACTTTCATTTCCTCGTGATTGGTGGGCTAAACCCAAAATTCCGTGAGTCAAATTCCCACGTGTGTTTTTGAATCTCAATGTTCGTGAACAAATCCGCATTTTTGTTGCTTCAAGACCCTGATTCTTGTTGCTTAGATTCCCTAGATCCACAAATCTCCAAATTTTTGACGCAAACCTAATTGGATATTGTTGAGTGCATCCCGATTGTGTTGTTTTGTCCTGGTTGCAAACCCCATTTCTTTATTGTCACAGACCATGTGATGGTGTGATATTCTACTCATTGCCAGTTAAATCCCGATTTATTCCATCATTTACTTTAAAATCATATGTTAAATAGTTAAATGTTAAATCCAAATAAGTTTAATAAACAATTCACCTCAAACACCAAATTTTCCTCGTGAAATCAGGATTTTTCATGTTTACCCGATATTTTCCCAAGTGAGATCCCCATGTTTCATGGATCACTCTCCGCAGCATGGCGAACGCTGAGTTGCTGAAGTCGTTGGGCGCCACACACAGGCCGCCATTTTCCTGCAATTCTTGTGGTGACATGCGATGCTGATTAGAAAAAACATAGAGGAACATGTGTTTAAACAACATTTTTTTGGTGATGTTTTTTTGAAAATATATAAATCTATAGCTGATTATTTATTATAACAAAGTTGGTGCAAATGGTGGATGACTTGGGTAGGGATAGCTCATGGCCATCAACCATCAACGGGAATCAATTCATGTTCATTCATGCTGATGAATGGTAATGAATGAATGGATTTTCCTGAGAGCTGGGGATGGCCGACTCTTCAATTCTGGGCGATCCGCAGTCAAAATGCGCATGGACATGTCACAAGAGCCATTTTATCCGAGAATTTACAGGAAAACGCCCCAGACCAGATGGATCCCATGACCGCGACCCGCAGTTTGCGCAAGCCTGCGCAGTCGAAATGCACAAAGACATGTCAGAAGAGCCATTTTATGCAAGAATTTACAGGTAAAATGCCGCAGGCCAAGGAAGGACTTGTACAGGATCATGCAGGCTTCTTCGGGAGGATTTGAGCAGGATCTCCACAAGATCTTCTCAGAATGAGCTGTACAAGATCAAGCAAGGACCTTTTCAATGATTCGCAAACCTCTACAAGAGACAATTTCACCCGGATCTCCACAAGATCTTCGCATAAGGAAATGTGCAAGATCTCAGCAGGGTCTCCACACAGCCAGCCAGCAAGCCAGCAAGCCAGCAGCAGCAGCAGCATGCAGCAGCAGGTCTCTTCGGGGTCCTGGCATGAAGATCTTGTGTCTTTTTCGATTCCCCTGGAAAGATCTTGAAGAGATCTGGGTGAAATCATTCCCAAGAGGTCCTCGCATTGAGATCTTGGATATTTTTTCTATATCATCTATATATAAATGGGTTGTAACTATCATTGCTAACCAATGATTAAGTGGGATGCTCCTCCAAGTAACATGTTTGTCATTGTTCCAAGCATTATCAACCTGTCAAGCTGTATGCAAGTTTCAATCCTTTTAAATCGATCACACACAACTGAAGGAACACAACGGACACGATAGCCTTCTGGTGTAAAGCCGCACAGCCAAAATTCACAGGTTTAAGGGTATAGATGTAAGGAACACATCATATATCACAAAATTTCATAGTTTCCACTTGGGTGTGGTACAATGATAATTTACCAGTGGCTTGAAAAGTTTTTTCCCTGAATTTTCAGGCACCAAACCCAAATCTCATATTGTTGGCTCGTTGTAATTCTATCTGAATTATATCCCCATGATATTCCCGACCTATGACCCCATCACATTGTTGATTAAGCATGACCAGACATTGAGAATAACCCCCCAACTTCACATGGTTGGCATAAGACCTTACTACTGGTTGTGGGAGGTTAGAAAACACCTTTGATAAGCCCTCATATTGTCGGTGACCTTTGGAGGGTTGAATCCCATTCTATTCAACTATATCCCCATTGATTGTTCTTGATTTCTACCCCAGATTTTCTTGGTTAAATCACCATTTAAAACCATTTAAAACTGGGGGTTGTGGGTCATCCCCATTCTATTTAAATGAGCAGTGTGAAAAAACTCCCTCTGTCATTCCATTTTCCGTTTTCCGCCCGGCTGAGAGTCCACGCACTGGTGAAACAATGCCGTGACAGCGAGGGCAGTCAACGGAAACCCCGGCCTACTGGGCCAAGCTGTTGAAAGGCAGAAACTTTCTTCACCGATGTGATCCCTCGGTCACGGAGGAAGAGATCAATGCCTTCAAAATCGGCTGTATTGGCTGGCACGTAGACACACCGCTGCCAGCATCGAAAAGTGGTGCCCCAAGGGAGACGTGGTTGGATGCTGATGGGCAACTCAAGCAGTTTGGCAAAAGCTTTTGTGGCTGCGATTAGCCATGCTGCAAACCTCGTAAAGTCATAGCCCTCCAGTCTTACAAATTCCTCCCCATCATCCCATGTACGGTTGCTCCTGTTGTAATGCACACCCAACTTGCCAGTGGTACTTTGGTAGTGAATTAAAAGCTGATAACTGCTCAACCACATGGGTACAGTTCTAACCCCCACACTAGCTTGGTTAACCAACTGAACATTGTCTGGGCGCACTCCCCGAATGGGTGCTCAGCTGGCAGTTGTAGTGCCACTGGGAATGGCACAAAACTGAGTGGATGATCTTCAGGTTTATCAACTCTTTCCTGAACTTCTTCCCACTTGCTGTCGTCTTTTTCTCTGATATCTTGCTTATAGCTTAACGCACGTTGTCCCATGACAATGAAAAATTTGTGAACTGCAACACATGCTTCATGACGTTTACTGTATGATGTCTGAGCAGAATGAAGGGCTCGAGCCAAGTGAGCTTGCATACGCTCCAACGCCTCATTGACATGTCTGTCCGCTGCGTGGTTACCTCGGATAACCCAGCAGTCAACAATTCCATCAATCTGCTGAATGTCCACATGAGAAACAACCTTAACAACCTGTTGCAACAAGCCCTGGGAACTGGCAGCTTGGATTGCCCTGTGCAAGGCATTCCACAGGTCATGATTGCTCTGCTTTGGGCCTGGTGCGGTGGCCCCTTTGATGTAGGCATTACTTTTCTCAAAAACATGCTTGTTATCAGTCCACAAATAAATTTTTTTGCCCTGGAGAACTGCGAAACGGATGGCTTCAACGGCTGCTTTGATTTCCGCTCGGAGAGGTGTGTGTAACAGCCCTGGAAGCAGTCCGCTGGCTACTGGTTGAAACTCATCATTTGGCAACATGGCGACGCAAAATGCCCAACCTGCTACCTAAGCCTAGGATTAGTGGGGTTTTTGCATCCCCCATCAGAGAAAAGGTGCAAAACATCTGGCAACCCTGGTGGTACCTGGTGGGATTGGTCCACTTGCAGCCTGTAAAGTGCTCGCCGCAAGTTTGGGTCGGTCCAATCCTCAACAAACCATGCATGAAAGCGTGTGCATTCTGGCTGTGAGCTACAAAACTGTGTTATGTGCTGGGGAATTGTCTGGCGGATGTCATGGAAAAACTCACATTCCCAAATCCGGTGCTGCAATGAGTCATCCTTCTGGCAAAAAGGACACCGGATGCTTGGTATCTTGCCTGTATGTATCTGCTTATCTCTGGTGTAAAAAGTTCCGTTCAAAATGGACCTCATGATGCCCTGTTCTTCACCAGTGTTAGCTTTGACGCTTCTTGTGAGTTCTCCATCAACCTTTCCCAACCCTGCAAAGTCCTTTCGATCTTGCATGCTATACCCCACCTGGCGTTCCCATGCGTGCAAAAGCCTCTGTTTGAGAAGCTGCTGTGGTGCGTCTAGCAAGTGGATGTGGAATCCCTCATGGTCGCACAAAACTCCATCTCCTATCCATTGCCAGTTGATGTCATGCAGTCTGGCCAATAGCACGGCACAGGGTCCTGGGTCAAAATGCCTGTGTGGCTTGGTCACAATGCCCGTGAGCAATGGGAAAGCTACTGTTGGTACGCAAAAATTGCGAAATGTCAAAACTGTGTCAAGCAACGCAACAAAACCTGGATCACTATTCGGATGCGCTAGGCCAAATTGGATGGTAGAGGATGCTCCCTTTTTGTTCCATTTCAAGCTAGCCATTGCCTGAGCTCGCAACTTCTGGAATTGTTCGTTGGCAAGTGCTACTGCTGCAATGCCGTGCAAACAACGAGGCCATGCCACCGCCTGAATGGCTCGTAACCTCTGCTCTAAAGTTGCACTGCTACGGGCAAGTTGGCCCCAGAAAGCCTGGGTCTTGGCAATACGTGTTCTGATGGTGTGATTCGTGAATCTCCTTGTGTAATTCACTGGAGCTCCAAGATCTTTGGTGTGGAGGATAACTTTGTGGTTATGGTTCCGCAAGCTTTTCCGATCCTCTGCCTGAGTAGCCCAAAAGTGTGTTTTTGGCACATCTAACTGCAGTTGCACAATGTTGGCAAACTCTTCAATGGCTGCGTAGGCCCTCATGATGACTTCTGGTTCGCTGGCAGTGGCCTCCCAATTGTCTACAAATGTGCAAATGCTAGCTGCTGGGCATTGATTGGAAAGGAATGAATGCAGGGCCATATTAACAAGAACCATTGCAACGACTGACAATGGGTCCCCCTCTGGATAACCAGTAGTGCTCCAGACTGCCTCGGAACATGCCCCCTGAACGATGAAATGGCGTTGAACATTGGCCAGGGTGTTGTGCCATGCTCGGACAAATGTCAAGGGCAGGCCATAGTGGATTGCACAGGCATACACTACTGGTCGGGCCAGGTTATTATAGGCTTTGGTAACATCAGTGACTACTCCACAGAGGCTGTCTTTGTCATGGGTCGACTGCTCGATGTGCAATGCCATGTTCCACCAAATGTCAACTGTAGACCTACCAGGGATGTTGCCTTTCAGTCCATCCGGAACAAATCTGGCAAGCCAGCGCAAGCATTGCCTGGCTCTCACTGTGGCCCAGACTCGGTAAGGCATGGTGAGGACTGTTATCGGTCGATAATCCTTGGGTGCTGCTGCTTCTGGTGATTTCGCAACGTTGGCAATGTGTCCAACCAGTGCCGAGCTTTCCCACTCCATATCCCCAACATCAAATTTATTGATAAACCTGAGCAAGGATGCTTGGATGGGCTCTGGCATGTTGAGCAGGTCTGCTCGTGATACCCCATCGGGCCCAGTGGCGGTGGTGGGTTTTTTGGATTGGATCGCGTGCTGCCACTGCTCCATTGTGATTGGGCTCATCGGCATCTCATGAGAAGCTCCTGGAAGGGTGGCAATCTTTTGGGCAAAAACTTCCCACTCTGGTTCACTTCCGTTATGCTTATTCCACATGGGTCCCCACAGTTGTTTGAAGGCAGTGAAAACCTCTTGACAATCCCCAACTACCTTTGCTTGGCAAATGCTATCTCCCACTTCTACGCTGGCTGGTTGTGAGAGTGTCATTATGCCTGGTGTATGGTCTAAAACAAAGAGGGGGCCACTGTCGGTGTTCACCTCTTGTTGACACGCAAGGGTCTGTGGGCTATATCGGATTTCAAGCCCGTCGTGAAGGACCTCTGTGACTTGGGCAGTCTGATGCATCACTACGGTCTGCACTGGGACTGCACGTGGCTTGGAAACATCCCGAAAAACAAGGTTTGGATTGGCAATTCTCCTGGCAGTCGCCATTTGTTTCCTCTGACCGTTGAGCATCTTTTCCAAGGCCTTGAATTCGGCTTGAAAATTGGTTAAGATGGCTTCGGCAACTTCCGCTGCTGGTGGCTTCATAGGCAGCTTGTGTGGAGCTTGCAGGAACTTGGCTGCCCTATGTTCCCATGCTGATGGGAAACCTTTGGGGAATCCTGGTGCTGCTTTGATGGCATTCCAGAGGCTGGCTTTGTGTGCTTCTACGCAAGGGTTACTTTTGGGGGACTTGGCGAGCGCTAGATAGCTCTGGATACGTCTAAGCTGCCTGCACCATTTTGTATGCTGATAGTTTTCTCCCAAGTATTGGATCTGATACTCATTTTTGCGGGATGGCCTAACAGGTGTCACTGGCGATTTGGCCCAAGTGGGATGATTTGCTTTGCCCCTGCCTCGCTGTGGTTGGATGAGGCCTATTTCCCCCTGCTTCTGGAGTGAGGAGTGTGCAAACGCTTCCAGTTGGGCAAAGACTTCCTGGTAAGAATCCGCTGGTGGGAATTCAGTGTCACTTTTTTGGGTAATTTCTTTCCACTGGATTTCCTTTGGTTTTCGCCAAATGGGGACAGGTTTTTGAGGTCCTAGATCCATGAAAACTGCGGAGCAAAGACTGTGTTGTCAACCTTAACTGAAATGAGCAAGTCAATTAATTCAGGGCTGATCCAAACATGATCTTTGACAGATTTGTTCTTGCAAGTCGGTAAAATTTCCTGATGCCATTTGTGAAGAGCTATCTCTTGGATCTCACGAAATCCGTGTTGTCTCCAAATGTCAAACTGTGGCAAATCCTGTGTTGTCTGGTTGAAGTCACCCATTAACACTCTATATCCCCTGGACGCAAAAACGATGCGATCAGTGAGGTTGGAGAGAAGAATATCGCTCTGCTCCTTGGTAGCTTTTGTGTGGGCATCTTTGGCAAAACCATAAAACACCCCTGCTTTGACCCAGTTTTGCTGAAGGTGGATGGCGCAGGCTTGCACCCTTGCTGTCTTCCAATCTTTACTTGGCCATTGCCCTGCCAAAGGTCTGGCCGGGCAATCTGTGAGAATTCCCACTCCAGTGGCTCGCCCACCAATGGTTCCGACTGCATTGCTGAGTGGTGGGGCAACTTCACCTGGGATGAATTTCCATCTGTCTTGTTGCTGATGGAGCTCAACCTGGAACTTTTGCAGCCCTGGTTTCGTAAGATGGGTTTCAGACAGACCCCATATTCGAGGACCATCTTGGCCAGGCATCTCTTGGAAAAGGTGGGCCTTACCTAAGACCCCGGTTGGGTTGGCTGCCCCAATAGTGAAAGGGCCAGGGTTCTGAGCTTCCCCTATACGTGCAAAAATCATCAAAATGATGAACTTCATTAGGGCCACTCCTTTGCAAAATTGGCCAACAGCTCCAAGGGGGGAGGCACTTCGGCATCTGCTATCCTTGGAAGGCTGTTTCTTCTGCACACTTCGGATTGTAGAGGCATGATAGCTAGATTGTGCAGGTGTCAGCGTCAACTGCCCAGGTTGGGCAGTCCGCTGTGGGAGTCATTCTGCTCTGCGCTTGCTCAAGAGCCGTTCAATGTTGGTCAATTGTTCTTGCATCCTCTGGTCAATGTGGCTGTGGGTGGCCTGTGTTTGATGCTGGACTGCAGTGATCTGGGAAGAGAGCTCATTGGTGATAAGCGTCTGCTGACGGTGCTGCTCATTCATTGTGGTTTCCATCTGATTCAACCTTTCTTCCAACTGCCCCACCTTGTCCTCGGCGTGCATAGTAGTGTCACCATCAGCCTGGGGTGGTCGAATGCCTTGTGGCCTGCTTTGGATCTTCTGCTGAACTCAGGCAGCAATTGCCTCGATGTCATCACCTCGGAGTTCCTGTCCTACCCCAGTGCGGCTGACTTTGGCAGGTGGCTGATATCCAGACCAGGGATCTTGGATGTCCCATGGGTCGGTCATGATGCCGGGTCTGTTCTCTTTGGTGAGAGCTGCAATTGTGCGGGCTGAACCCTGGATGTCATTTGATCCACTGGCAGTTTTGGCAGTTCTCTTTGGGATTTCTGTGATCAAAATGTCGGCATGGGCCAACTGGTAAACCTCGTACTGCGGTTTAGTGCCTGACTGAATCTCCCAAATGACTCCCTTCCCGTCAGGTGTCCTTGTCTTTGGTTGGGTGGGTCGTGCCTGCCAACCCCACGATGAAAACAATTTGACCAGGGCTGATCTGTTGGATCCATGGGGGAATGGACCAGCATGGAAAGTGAGGATCTCGTCTGTCTCGAGGTATGGTGTCTGAGGCTTGTGCTGTTCATGAACAGTTCGAGCTGCGGCTGTCTTTGTTCGAAGGCCAAACCGGTTCCCTGATCTCACTATGGCTGTCCACTGGGTGGTGGATTGGGAGGCCAAGACGACGGATTGACGGTCTTTCTTGTTGATCCATACGACTCGAAAATCAGCATCTGGGGACCTGCCGTCTTGGCTGCGCGGTTCCAGGTAGTGAGCTACTCTGCCTTGGTGCTGCAACAGGTCCAAAAGGTCACCTTGTTCAATGCGAAAGCATGCGCAGAACATTGCTGCATCTGCCGGTTTGGTCCTTTCAAACTTCTCCGTGAGCCATTGTCGGTCCCACACATCAATTATGGGACTTGATCCATCACCGGCCGGCTGGAGGGCTGCCACATCGTCGACGATGTGTTTGATTGGCTTGGCTGAGAATTTATCCCAACTGATGGCATTCAATTCATCACGATACGTGCAAACTCGGATGACTACTGTACTGACCTCATCAACCTTGGTGACATGAGGTGGTGCATTTCTGGTGACCTCAGTGTTGTCGATCTGAATGATCTTGGCTGACAAGAGGATTGGTTTGGCTGTCTTCTCACAACGAGCTGGAAATCGGATTTCTTCACCAGAACCATGAACAAGTGGGCTGCTATGGTTGATGACGATCAAGGCTAATCCATGTTTGGAGACTGGTTGAGAGAAGCGCAAATAGGGAGCTGCTTGCTCGGCTGTGACAACAACTACACCCTTTGCTTCAGGTCCGATGCTCTGGATTGGGATCTGGGTCAATGTGACATTGTTGGCGTCTCGGAAAATTCCCTCAGGGATGCCTACATTGGAAGCTTCTAGTGCAAGTTCTCTACGTGGCTTTCGGTCTCTGGCAAGCTTCTTCTTTTTGTCCCCAAACGGTTTGCCTTCATCAAGTCTGGCCTGGATGGCGGCTTGCATCTCTGACGGCAGGACAAGTTGGATCTTCGGGCTTGCTAAGTTGGCAAGTTGTTTCACTTCCTTCCATGGGTTTGGTGAGCGTAGTGCTTTACTGATGGGCTGTCTTCCAATTTTCTCGATGACACTATTGGCTCTTGACTGGCTTTGGTCGACTGGTACCCCTCTGTCATGGAGGAGGTCTGCAAGCTGCTTGGTCAGATCTACTGTGGCTGCTCCTCCAAAGGCACATTCGGCTGGCACTACAAGATGCTTGGCTTCTTGTGACAAGTGCAAATGCTGCTCAAAAATGCCTCTCCATGCGATGGCTGTGTGAAGTTCCATAGGGGCAACACGTTGGAAAGGAGTGCCAAATTCACTGTTGAAAACCGCTTCTGTTAACCAGGCAATGGTTTGGAATCCACAGTCATTGTTGAACGCTCCCAAAATTGCCCCTGGGACTGGCATGAGAGAATATTCAATCCCTTGTGCCCGGACTGCAATCTCCATCCATGCGGTTCCACCTGGTGTCGTTTGGATCAAAAGGGATCCTGCTTGGGGAGTGATGGATCGTATTTGTACGTTGATGTCTTGCCGTCTTGCCTTTATAGGGAACCTTTTAACCCCGCGGCAAAAAAGGACCAGCGAAAGAACTCTCGCGAGGAAAAGCCACTCACCTCCAGCTCACATTGGCTTTGCATCGGCCTTTGCCTTTGCGGCTTGTTGCGCCCGCTGCTGCTCCTGACGTGGCATTAAAGAGGCCATGTGGACCTCGATCAAGCAGCGCCTGTCGCTTTTTCTCCGGGGATTGCAAAGGGGTACCAACTGAAGAAAGTCTCGGTCCACCACCAGGACTCTGTCATTCCATTATACGGGTTGCTTTATATATATATTTATTCAAATCCCCAGTATATTGGATAGTAATCCCCAACCAATCATCAACCAACCAGGGTTGTGAGCACAGCTCCACAGCTCAAAAGATCTCCATCAAGGGCACTCATCATCGGACAGTCCTGAATTTGCCAGTCATCCCACTCATAGTCGCAGCGGCCAGCCTCTTACCGGATGAAATCTGTTAAAAAAGGGATTAACGGGTTTAACGGGCGCATTTTTTTACGGTATATCAACTGGGATGGAGATATTTGACTATCAAACACGAGATATCTAATCAACAATCATAGTACATCATAGAAATGACAAGAAATCCCTAGATCCTTGAAATCTAAGGGTACCAGAGAAAGTAAGTCGTACGTTTCGCGGTTCAAAACCACCATCAACGATGATTAAGGTGGGGCCTTTATTATGCCGGATTGATTCTCTTCTCTTCTCTTCTGATTGTTGATTTCAACCATTTCAACCCATCCCAACAAAATATATGCATGTCCTTGGGAACGATCATAATCATACATTTCTACGGTTGAAGAAATACTTAAATCAACCAGTAGCCAACTATATATATAAATATATATATATATATATAAATATATATATATACATATTGATTGTTATTTGTATGTCCATTTCGGAGACCAGCACCAATCCTTTGCCACAGTGCCACAATAAAACAGGGTATCAATGCAATGTGGAAGTTGCCGGCCTCCGTCGCGAACATAATAGCGACATGTCAGCTTCTTTCCAACACGTACTACCATGGGTGAAACAAATTCAGGCGGGTGGTGAAGAAAAAGAAAAGACGACGTGAAAGACAAACAGGGAAAGAACATGTCACAGGAATGAATGACACTGAGGACGAAACAGTTCCAATAAGCCAACTGCGGGTTTCTTGAAATAGGGATACCCCCAAATCATCCATTTCTAGATCGGATTTTCCCTTATAAACCATCCGTTTTGGGTAGCCCCATTTTAGGAACTCCACAACTGATCAACAACAGACTGAATAACAAGGGCTTTGCACAAGGGGGTTGATTCAACCTTCTTTGCACTATCACTGGAGAAGCTGCCATCATGGCTGGTTAAAGAAATGCACTCTCCACACATATGTGCCACAGTCAAAACATGGTAATTAGAATGTACTTCTATATGATTTATGGCCCTCCATCCCATTAATGTATCTACACATTTGCACTTCCCATTAATTATTGTATCCCATGGTTCTATTTATATTCAATTAACTTAAATTCTTAAGTACTAAAATGCTCAGCCATGTTTTGCCACAACTCGTTCTCGCGAACAAACCATCAGCAGGGCGAGTGACTTCCTTGCAATCCGCCCGATTCTTGCACCTCAGAGGTAGAAACTCGTGGATAGATGGGGGGATCAGTCAAGTTAGGTACCATATGACTGGGGGAATAGCCATTAACTAGCCGTTTTAGGGTACCTAGGGTACCAGGGTTTCGACCCATAAGCATGTGGCTTCAAGTCTAAAAATCTACCCCCAAAGCCATAGTTTTACCATCATTTTACCTTGTTTTTTTCGTGCCACAACTTGCGGACGTTACCCCGTTTTCAGACACACCCATGTCCTACAAAAAAGTCACTTTGAAACCAGAAAAAGAATACCACTTTGCCAATTTTCCACAGTCAAAGCATGGTATCTGGGTCATGGTCAGTCGACCATTATTGGGGATCCCTTACAATGAGTTTGAATCCCTATGAACATTATGAGCATGGATTGGTGACCATTCCCCAATATGGGCATACAATCCAACTTTTGACGGAATTCGGCGCGAGCGAAGTCGCAGCACCAACGCCCCTTCCCGGTTAAGGGGGGTACGAGGTGTCAGAAAAGAGTGGGTGAGCCATGAAACTGCACAACACGGATCAAGCCGAGCACAACTGCAAGCGGCGAACAAATTGGCAAGCAACTTATTTATTGGCTCAAGACAACCTGTTTGCGTCAGTACCTTCGATGGCAAACTGATCTGAGTTCTTGGCAAGCCATCATGCCAAGCAGACACGGGAATAACGCAAGACCATCCCAAGCACAACATCAAGTCCAAGAGACCTGTCGATCGAAGCAGTTCCACAAATGGGCCAAGGTCATCAAACGGTCCTTCAAAGGACGTGACACGCATGTCTGAGCAAACATCAAGAGTCAGGAGTCCAGAGAAATCAGCCGGGCTAACTCCAGAAACTGACAACACCTTCACTGCGTCAGGACAAGAATCACCACGATCAAGTGCAAAGCCAAGCAAGTCAGTGCAATGAAACGGTCGCTGATCAAACTCAAGTTGAAGAAATGCAATGGCATCACCAATGCACATGTTCCTTTTCCGGGCAATGGCAACTGGACCAAAGGTGCACAGAGCCATCAAGATGCCACCAAAAGTCTTGTGGAAAGCTAGCACGGATTCATGGTCAACATCCAAGGCAAGACAAGTGAAGATGGAAAACTCCAATCCGTGCAAGAACCTTGAGGCATGGCTCCAACCTGAGAAACCACCGCTGAAAGGTTCAATGGCCTGGTGCAAGTCATCGTCACGACATGTGCGGCATTCTGGGGTCGGCATGACACCACCTCCATCAGAGGACACATCCAACAGCTTGGCAAAGACAAATGCCTGAAGACAAATCACGGGTTTGCAACCTTCAACAGCACACGACCGCTGGTCCATGGTGACCTTCAAGCAAGTACCTGTCTGTCACATTGTAAGGGCGCCTTCCACGTGTCAACCTAAGTGATCTAAAGTGGTCCCGAACCAAGCAATGGTGAGGATCCACGCGGCAAGCCAAGACAAGCAATGGTGAGGATCCACGCGGCAAGCCAAGACGACACAGGACGTGCTCATCGAAACAACTTGCAAGTCAGCCAAGATGCAAGTCACTCGGTACAGTAATGGCATGGGCACACAACAGGTGACGGACTGGGTACTTCATCATTTGAAAGAATGGTCCAGATGTCAACTCCATGGCTCAATTGGTGGGGTGCCACGCCACCCCTCCCACCTCACTTCGTGGAAGCTTGAGCCTCAAGGCTATCCAACATTTGACCATGGCAAACATATTTGACCCAGAAACAAAGTGGATAATTGGCCATTGAATTCACTGATCATTTACAGGCCAGTATAACCCATCATAATAACCAACCAACCATCTTTTATCACTCGTATCCCCACTGTTTGCTGGTTAAACACTATTTTTGATGGTTAAATCATGTTAAATCCCACCATCAAAAATACGAACCAACTGTTGAATTTCATCAACCAACATATGTCTTGTATACTAATGCACTATACGTATGCCAACGTGAATCATATGTTTTAAACTATCCCACTCTATATCTGAATAAATTATAGAGATTCATCACTGCCATCTGAGGATAGCTGAGATTTATCAAACCATGATCTATGCCGTGACGTCGCGACAGGCGTGATGACATTTATCCTGATAGATCCATAGAAACAGCAATCAAACCATTTACCCTTTGGCAATGAAACATGATCACGGAATATTCACCATCTATAGATTACCCTCTGGTAAACAAACATAGCTATTGAAAATGGCCATTTGTAGTGGATTTTCCCATGAAAAATGGTGATTTTCCATAGTTATGTTAAATTACCAGAGGGTATTTTCCCAAAAGAGCTGGGATTTTCCCAGCCGGCCATGGTTGATGACAGTATCCACAGGGAAACTCCACTCTCTATTATCACTGAATATTCATATTAAGGATGTTTTCGAAAATGACTCCATTATATTCTATCATACAAGTTATACTCTATTGACTCTATTGGGTGTCAGGTGTGTTTCCTATTGCCCAAACTTTCAATTTCGATGGGAATTTCCTGGCCATGCCACTGCAATCGATGGATGGTGCACGCCATGTCCTGTCCAAAGGTCGTTTGGGCCTTGCTTCGCGCAAGCTGCGGAGCTGCTCGGAGGACGAAGCGGGACGAAGCGGGACGAAGTGACGAAGTGGGACAAAAAAAGTTGTTTTTGACCTACAGCAAACCCCCAACACACATCCAAAAAATAGAAAAGAAATAATGTCTCAGCATTCTAGTAGGATATGACTTAAGTCTATCTTTTGAGGCATCACAAATTCACCAAGCTTCATTTACCTCTTGTTGGATACATAGCCATCACCAGGATGGCTATGAATCTGCTGGCACGGCACCAAAACATAGCTATTGAAGCCATGGCCCAGTCGAAATAGTTACGATTTACCCATCAAAAATGGTGATTTTCCATACAATGTGGCCCCCCCCCAGTTATAAGTTGGTTTAGATTCGCCCCAGTTACTAGTTCGTTATAAGTACAGTACCAAAAACCATAGTTATTGGAGTTATGTGCACCAACTTAACTATCGAACGGGGGCCTCACATTGTATGTTTGTTTACCATTTCGGGTATATCATTCGGAGGTTTCAAGACCACCGAATCCAAAAAAACTTTGATGATTTTGAACCCTGGTCATGTAAGGTTGAGGCAATGGTGAGATAACGAAAATATCATCACAATCACATTACATTAGACCGGTTGGTGGTTTCAACCCCTCTGAAAAATATTAGTCAATGGGAAGGATTATCCCATATATTATGGAAAATAAAAAATGTTTGAAACCACCAACTACCAACCAGATTAGATGTAATGTAACTGTAACATCACATAGCATCACATAGCATTGCTAATAGCATTCATTTTTATAAGGATATCCAAAAAACACAGCCTAGATTTCTTCCCTACTTTCTTGAGGTCTTGATCCAGCCTTGGGCAAGGTTCCCATGGTCTATGGTTCCTTTTGTATGGATATTCTTAGATACTCTGCAAACATATTTTTTGGGCGGCAAAAAGACATATATCACTTGTATTCAGATTCAAATATCATATACCATCTGGTTATTTAACATAGCCATGGCAAATCACCATTTTTTATCGGTAAATCATCTATAAATGGGCCATTTTCCATGGCTATGTTAAATAACCAGAGGGTACTTCCATCATTACAAAGAACGTAGACATTTTCTTCTTCACCATGGCTTACTCATCGTTGATGGTGTTGTGAAAAATCCACCCATTTGGCCTAGCAACCGCCAAAAACCAACACAAGGTGAACCAGTTGGTTCTTCCCATTTTTTGGGCCACTCAAACCCAAAATGCCTCGAAAAAATAGCTTTCATCTTATGAAACATGTTCCATATGCTATTCGCATCTATTCACCAATTAAAACATATGGAAAACTGACATGAAAACATGGGATCTTCATGTTTTTTTTTCGTTTCGGCATCGGTTCCGAGGGACCCATCCACATTGCTCCGTGGTGAAAGAGCTGCACTGCAAGAGTTCGTAGTTGGCACTGGTCACCTGAGATAACGAAAAGATCTGGTTGACATATATCATAATATCAATTACATATAGTAATTACTAATTACAATATATTGATTAATGTATAACATATGATATTATATATCAACATAACTGTTTATATATCACTGAGATAAAACTATTTTATATAATAAACATTAATCTGGTTGGTGGTATACCTACGCCTCTGAAAAATGATGGAGTTCGTCAGTTGGAATTATTGTTCCCCCAAAAAACGGAAAAATAAAAATGTTCCAATCAACAGACCAAATAAACATTAATAAACTAGATGATTATGATGTATGAATATATATATATACATCATCAATCATCCATGTATAGTTATTGACTATATCAACTACAAATGTTATATGATATACATATATATATCATACATATTATAAATAGATGATTGATGATAATATACTACAATATATATATATATATACATGTTCAAAAACTGGTCCTGCGGTATGGAATAATAGTGGAATGTAAAATTAGATATTTGACATATATAATATATTGACTATCACTAGTGTGTAGATTTGGACCCCTGCAGGGTGGTGCCCCCGTTCGGAATCGCTAAGTTGGTGTGGCCCCCACGGAAAAAAACATAGGAAAACGACGGGAAAATTGGGATTTCATGGGATTTATGGCTAATTTATGCTAAGTTGGTGCAAATAAGTCCAATTTCAGTATGGTTTTTGTTTGTGATGTATCTATACTTAATGGGATTATAAGCCATTTAGAACTGGGGGGCACCACCTTGTGAGATGAAAAACTGGTCCTGTGGAATATGTGGAATGACAGAGAAACAAACTGCGTAACGACCTGTGGTAGTGGAATGTTGTAAACAGAGAAATAGAATGAATATTGATGAATCAATGAGTTGAAGGATTTGGACTGTGAACTTAGATGTTTGGATATCTATATATATATATTTAAATGTATGAATTAGTTGAATAATTTGGAGTGGCTACTGGAAAAGGTAATCCAACAAAGCCACAGACAATGGCCCGTTTGTACCTATTAAAAAAATGAACATGATAAATCATGGTGGTTTTTCATAGCGATGTTCGATTACCAGGGATATATGAAGCAAGGTTTAGAACATTGTCTGCGGATGGTTGCCCAGAGAGGGGTGGAACTTGGGGCAGAAGAATTGCCACAATATTCACAAACTTAAGAATGCATCCCAGATCGTAAGGTATTAGTTTGTAGGGGTTTGCCCTTCATGACTTTCAGAAATGCCTACCTGATCTCAGAAATGCCTAGGTGATTTGAAAATGACATAG
>Ga0126342_10000663_pt1 | contig 40461 bp, 39 predicted proteins | sample Cyp1metagenome_FD_92528 | JGI IMG/M metagenome (GOLD analysis project Ga0126342, IMG submission 92528) | Coral microbial communities from Lord Howe Island, Old Settlement Bay, Australia - Cyphastrea 1 metagenome | ecosystem: Host-associated > Invertebrates > Cnidaria > Coral ...
GACGATCTTCAGTTTTGGGAAGATGATTTTGCGTGACAGGTGCAGCACTTCGTATGACCTGGCATCACTTTTTCGTGGCAGGCGCAGTAGTTTAGACAGATGGAGTGGAAAAATCGCAAAATGCATTGGTACGAGGCCGTCAGCTCTGCACTCAACTTTCCATTTTTGAAAAAAGTCTCGCAGAATTGTTTCGTTTGTGCTGTGATGTTGTCATCGAAAATTGAGGAAGTCTCGCAGAATTGTTTCGTTTTTGATGTTGTCAAGTTCACAAAAGTTGAGGAGGTCTCGCAGAATTGCTTCGTTTTGGATGTTGTCAAGTTCAAAAACTGAGGAAGTCTCGCAGAATTGCTGCGTTTTCAAGCTTGCGGATACACAGATAGACAGATAGATAGATAGATAGATAGATAGATAAACAACAACAACAACAACACCACCAACAGCAACTGCAACTGCAACTACAACTACAACTACATTACACTACACTACCGTTCATTACATTGCACTACACTCATTACACCACCACAAACGCAACTGCAACTACACTACACAAATTGCACTATACCACAACTACAACTCCACTACACTACGACTACAGCTACAGCTGCGCTACGCCACACTACATCCAGCAGTTGTGGGCGAGGTGACCGACCAGGTGACCACTGCAAACATTGCAACCATTCCAAAAAACACAGCTCCAACCACCTTCCGGTCCAGCAGTGGATTCGCTCTGCCATCCGTGATTCAAAACAACCACTCTCTCCTGTAGGTTTCCTATTTTTCAAACTTCCGCCACCGCCTTGTGCGGCACTACTAGTATAGAAATACAATAGAATCCCATACATAAGTGGGGATACTCCACATGTATATATATATATATTTTTTTTTTATTTGCGGTAGAGGGTCGCAGAAGAACAGCTTAAAGAACCTTAAACCCACAGCAGGCATTGCAGTGCAGATGATTCAGGTATACTGGCCTAGATCATCTCAGATCATGGGTGATAGTATGGTATTACATGTAATTGCTGATTGCCGTACATTTTTCCAAGGAGTTTTAAGCCATTTATAAATTTACTAAGCGGGATGCACCCCCAAGTAGAAAGAATCGAGTGGAGGAAGGTTTGATGGATTGATATTCTCATAAGTTGATGGATTGGACTGGTTGGTTTGATGGGCAATGGGCATTCAATGGTATGTTCAATACCAGAGATTTCCTTCGAATGATTTTATGATATTCCTCTGGACAAGACAGTTTAAGAGAATTCTAGGATGTCACAGCAATTCGATTGTGCAAGGTGTGCTGGCAGTCTCTATCAAGTTTGGCTCCCGCTTCAACCAGTATCGCCATGTGCTCAGAAAAACTTCCTTTTTTACGATCGGCAATGACGCTCAATGCGAACACTTTGGTGTCCTGCAACGCAGTTGGTGTCAAAAATGTCTCCTTCCTGCGACTGCATGCTGCGTGAAGGGCCTTGTCGCAAGAAGATGACCACATCGCGCACTTTGACAAGGCCATGGGGTGACTAAACTTACTAAACATAGCTGTAGCTGCGCGAGAATCAACCACATCAAACTCCATGCTTGGTTCCCTGTGCAAGACGCTCGAAACTAGGGCATTTTCCTGACACCAGGCAATGGTGAAAGCTGCCAAAGACCCACGCAAGCCTATGGTGTGGCCCTCGTAATGCGATGCATTTGGTCATCATGCAGGAAATCTATGGGTTTACTGCTTCAGCCCGAGAGATCCCCAAGAGTACCGCAGTAACTGTCATACCGCAGTCCAACTTATGCGTTGCATTTGTGACAAGGTTTGCATCAGTCTTTATGCTGGCAGCATTCCGCAAGCGTTGACCTTGGAAAGCACTGGTGATGCGTCAGCAGGGATTTGGGTTTGAGTCGGCCACCCCCAAGCCTACAGATGTCAGATGTTGGTCAATTTCAGCATTGCATCATCCACCTTTTTTGTACAGATTTATGATGATTTATGCATATTTCATGGTCAAAAGTTGGATTATACGGGGGATGGTCATCCCCTCATTGATAGGGATTAATATACTCATTATTCCCTAGTGATGGTGGGATTACCACAATCCAGATACCAGGCAGATGGACGATGGGACACATGATTTTGACGGAATTTTGGGAGTTCGGAGCTGCTACTTTGTTGTTCTTATGAGGGGTATTCATTGCTATATTGCAATATTCACGACAGGAATGTCTTGAAGGCGCGGTGATTTTGTCCCAAATTTCCAAGAGTCACAGAGAGCTGATCTTGAATATTCGTATGTTTTCGTGCTGTCAAAGCGGTGGCTGTTCAGATGTGCTTGTGAATTTTGTGATGTGCGGAAGTCTAGCCGCCGAGGCCAGTAGAAACTACCTCTTTGATGCACCAGAAGAGGAAAAGGCAGCAAAGTTGCAGTAGTTGAACTGTCACCGAAGCCAGGTTTGGATGGTGCAAATGTGGAATGATTGAGCTCCAGGATGCAAAAACCAACATGGGTTCGTTTGAGAATAGGTACCTCAAATTCCAGTGGTTTATCGTTCTATATTCCTACAGAAACGCCATAAATTGGTGGGTTAACACCTCATGGTCAGGTACCAGATGGTACCAGGCTTTAAGCTGTTGAGTTCAACAACGTCCGTGATTATCCGTGATTCATCTTGGCAGGCCAAACGGTTCTTGGGTTTGCTGCAGCCCGGTACTTGAACTTTTGCTTCCACCTTGCAGCCCCAACTTGTTGTTGCCTTATATCTTAAACAAGTTGCTGGGGGAACAAACAGTGAACTCAAGGTCTTGGCTTTCCGAATTGAAGCCAACGACCAGGGGATCATTTGCAGACAGTAGCCTCTATGGGATGGATCAAAACCTATTCTACCCTCTGGTAAACATACAAAAAACTATGGAACATATCACCATTTTCAATGGGTAAATCCACTAATTATAAATGGCAATTTTCAATAGATTTCAATAGCTATGTTAGTTTACCAGAGGGTACCATACTTTGGCCATACTTTGGGGGACTCTCCACAAGTCCCAGCTGTTTTGCTGTTCAACCAGTGTGAACTGACGTGTGAACTGACCCACAACTAACCATGGTCGGCTGAGGTCTCACAGCCAGCATGCACGGATGCTGCAGGCAGCTACCATGGTAGTTTTTGGATGTTTTGGGATTTTTTAGTGTTCGGATACGTTTTATTAGTTTTGGACTTTCGAATGACTTGAAAGATTGACATATATTGAAATCAATTCCATGTCGATCAAGTTAGTAGCTAGGAGATTTGAAGATTTTGAAGGTTTTGTTTTGTTTGAAACCATGCAGTTCAGCCAATCCGAGTCAACTAGGGTGACTTGATTTGAACTGACGACAGATCCTTGTCCAAAACATTCCCAAACCATCGCCTGTGGCGTATCCTTGTACTCTCCTGATCTCTCCTGTATTTGTTGGATTTTGTTGTGCAATATTAGGGTGAGTCTTTCAACGCTTGCATTCCATGTTGGAGTGGGAAGACTTGCAGATTGGAATTCTGTGGCCAGCAACATATATTATATATATATATTCCTTATGGAAGCGTGACCGTGCCAGCCAAACATACCTCCACCATGGACATCAAGCGTTTGACTCGACAGGCCTTGTACCGAGAGGTGCGCATTAGCCAGGCTCGATGTTCGATTGACTTTGAACTGTGGTGCAAGTCAAACTTCGCTGGTTGCTGTGATGTTCTATTTGCAGGCATATTTATCACACTTGTTACTTACGTAGAGTCTTTTACTGAGATTGCCCAGCTACTCTTTGCAGTCGCACTACACATTTGTGTTGAATCATTTCACCTTGTGTGACCTGCGATTGTGCACTTGCAATCACTTGCATATGTGTCGAATTCAGGAAGAAATCTGACATTATCATCTTCAGTATTTCAAATCGGCGGGGACTGTTTTGGAGCCAGAAATTGGCCATGACATCGACCTATCCCATTTCCATTAATTGAGACAAGATTGCCATAGGTGGCATATCAGTAACGTCTCACCAAGATGGGAATGTCCCATTAAGACCATGAATATCCATCAATATTTCATAATATTTCCCACTTTGATGGTCCCATTTATCTATATAATATATATATATATAAGATGAATAAGTTGTCCAAATCTCATTCCCATGACAATCCGCATGTTTTGTGATGACAACTAACTGACGCGGCTAGACGCAGCCCGTGCAGCACTTGGTCCGGATCCCCAGCATATGGAACCGGGAATTCCACCCCGGGGGATGGGGAAGATGAGGGTGTTACCCTCTGGTAAACATACAAAAAACTATGGAAAATCACCATTTTTAATGGGAAAATCCACTATTTCTATGGCAATTTTCAATAGCTATGTTAAATTACCAGAGAGTAAGCATGATCAAACCAGGCAAACCAGGGGATGGAATGGAGATGTCCGTTGTTTCAGACATTTTCAGACATAAATAGTCGCAGATATCGCCTTTTTTCTCGCATCATTTCTTGGATCCCATCCCCAACATTCATGAAGATGGATTGTTCATCATGAAAACAGCATCCGAATCCGGTCAACACACCACTTTTGCCTGCCTCTATCAGTGTAGAAATAGTTTTCATGTCGCCTGGTTGGGATCCAACATCTTTGGTTTTTGGGTCTGTCAAAAACAACGGGGTGGCATTTGCGGGCCTATTATGTATCTTCTTTTTGCGGTTCACATTGGGTTTGTCTGAAAATAGGGGATAGCCAAAAAATGCCAAACATATAAAATGTGAACAGGAACATGATTCCACTTCAGGAATTGGATAGCCCATGTGTAGCTTATTTTGCCCACAGTCATCCACAGTCGGGGTACCCCCTATGGTCGCAAATCTCTTCAGCTCAGGATAGCTCCAAAGGCTCAAAAGATGGTTTGGCCGATTCCTGGTCTGAGACGTCCTGGCGCCCATGGCAGGATGGATCTTTGTAGACCTCGGTGTACCCGAAAATGGTGGATGAATCTCGATATGGTCACTTTTGATACTGTAGGGAAAATGAGAGTTAAATCATGTGAAATATGATTAAGCAATTACGCATGAAATGTGGGCGTACCCTATTTTTAGACAAACCATGACAAACCCATTTGGTATGTTTTTTGAAAGATCATATCATCGCTGGGACATGGAGTCAAAACTTACTGGTGATAACGTGGAGACGCCAAGGCCTCTTCGATTTGCTTCTGGTTCGCCAGTGGTATCAGTCTCAGAGCTGGACGATTTCACTGTTCATCCCCATGGGCCCACGGTGATCCACGGCCGGAAACCGCTCCTGGCGAACAGGGCTTTGCAGAATTCAGCCCAGAGGTTGGATTCGTTGGGGACGACTGAGGTGGTTGCACATTCTCAAAGTTTTAGGTGGTTTGGAAATTGGAGGGATTGACATGTTCGTCTAGTTTGCGGTTATTCAATTGATGTGATTACACTGCAATCCATGACGGATTCCGAACGGGATGCGAGTGTTGACTCTTGACGGCTCTTGACGTACTAGATGTACTAGTATGGTGTCCTCTTGACGTCTCTTTTTTTCTTGGTTGCAACGTTTTTATCGTGTGAATGTATTGCTTCCAAATCATCATCAAAATGCATCCGGTGGAATCTGAAAGCAAATCGGGCCCCAGCAAATCATGGTTTCATCATATTTCATCATCTGCCATGTTTCATCGCTCTGCAGACCTGTTTTTTCCCACGAAGATACAGATCACCCAGAGATATTGCAGCTGGTTTGCACCAGGCAGATGCTTCAGCGGCTTCCCCTGTTGAGGAGACACTTGCGCAGCGTCACGGTGGAGCATGAGTGGCTGACAATGATGGTTGAGTGAGTTATGTGGTTTACTGACACATGTTGATAGATAGGGCCCGGTCAGATATGGGTTTCCTAAAATGCGGGTACCCCAATAGCTGGATGGCCTGGCCTATAATGACTATAATGGAGAATTGATAATGCTATTAAAATGGATTTGGGGATACCCCCATGTTAGGAACCCCCCAGATCCCCCCAGATATGTTTGCCATTACTACTTATCTACCATTATTGTCCCATCATCATTCATTATATTTAGACTGTAGATGTGGTATGTTGGTTCATCGCAAAGATCAAGACCAGCATTTACCAGCGTCATCATCATACCATCAAATCATGAGTGCGCCATGATTGCGGTCCTAGCATGGTCATGTTTCACCATCGCAATCAGCATCCGCAATTCTGGGGCGTTTGCAAGGCTGTCTCAACGAAACAGGCTGGTGGCCCCCTTTCTTGTAGACCCCAATCGTCAAGACGTGAAAAAACAATGACAAACATGAGAAGCTGTTCTATCTTTTATCATTTGGTTTCTTAAGTCATGGGGAATCCCATGGAATCCCCAAGGTCACCATGAGGTCACCATGGTTGTTTCATGTTCAATACGAAGTCATCACTGGATGCGTGGCCAGGACCAACGCGCAGCTCTTCTCGAAGAGATCAAGTGCCTCAGCCTGCTGAGTTCTGGTGACATGGGACCCTGGTGAAGCACCCCGTGAATTGGCTGGGAAAATCTACAGGAAACCATAGATTTTCCAAAGATTGTCCGGGGGGTTCCTGCAATTTTTCCCTTAAACCAATCCATTGATGATTATAATTTATTTATAAGGAGTTTTGATCCATAGACATGTCGATGTTGGGGAAGGCTCTGAACTTATTGAAAAAAACATCCAGTCTGATCCCATACCAGTTGTACAAACTTCTAATCCAATGATTGCGTGGATTCCACAAACTCAAGAGAATCCACGGAAAAGCCCTACTTAATCCTACTTGACTGATACCAGTCTTATCATGTCATCCATTCTTCATTTCTGAAATCATCAACTGTTCAAGCTGTATTCTTGGTACATGCCTCAAAAGACTTCCCATGACTCAACGTATGCAACGAGGGAGACTCGCACTGAAGCAGACGAGCGGATACACAAGGTCGGCCGGTTTTGCCGGACATTGGATGATATTGGATGAGCATGTTTTGTGGAAGAAATATACAGTGGTTGCAAGTGAAACAAGTGAAACCAGTGAAATGATAATTCATTTGCCGTTCTCCTGGTTGCCTAATGAGTCCTGCAACGGATGGTCATCACACATTGGATGGTACAACCCCACCGATCAACCAACAGGGATAGCATTTCTTCTCCACTTACGGTCGTTCTGTGGCTGGGAACTCATGGCCTTTGGGCATCGGACCTGAAAATTCTTGTTTGTATGGGTCAAAGAGTCAAACTTCGGGGATATTTGACCCACAAGAAGTTGTCTGATTGAATTCGTCCTTGAGTCTAAGTTTCCATAGAAACAAACATCTGACATCTGACAGACTAAACCGAACATCTGACCCAAAATATCATAAGATATCCATAAATATCGCAAAAAGACCATTCCCATAGGATCCATGTATGCTATATATGGTAACATTTACCATCAATATACCCCAAATGTTAGCATATATACCATACATGGATCCTATGGGATTGTAGTAACACCACGTACATTCGCAACACCTATCCCGAGACGCCAGGCGGAGAAGACGATCCAGGCATTGAAGGAAATGATCAACGACAAACAGGTGCCCAGTTCGTTTGTTGTGCTTTGATTGAACTCACCAAATGGGATTTCATGGTGATTTCATGGTGATTTCATGGTGATTTCATGGGATTTCATGGTGATTTCATGGGATTTCATGGTGACTTCATGGTGATTTCATGGGATTTCATGGTGATTTCATGGTGATTTAATAATGTGATTCATATAGTAGGATTTTCCCATGGTGTTTGATAGTTGATGAATCCCATCACCCCTATTTTTTGAAAAAAAATATACACACCCTAAATGGTCGCAAAGATGTTGAAATTCAGTAAACCATGGTTTCTGGGGGGTGTTTATTGGTGGGGAAGGGATTGTATGGTATGGACCTGTTTGGGCTTATACAAGCTGTTTTTCCTTGGGTATCATTACAATGCGGAGAAAACAAATTACTCTCTTCGAGTGATCCCCACCCTCACACATTATTCTGACATATTTTCTGACATACCATCTGGAGTATATAATATATTGGATATACACATATATTCTGACATTCTTTCTAGATCTTGCTAGCATATACTCTGACATTCTTTCTGCCATTCTATCTGACATTCTATTCTGGCATTCTATCTGGCATTTATTCTGACATTCTCTCTGACATGGGCACTGCCGGACCTGAACCGCGAGCGCCAGATCTCAGTGGGCTGCGATCTGGCGCAGTGCCCACTGAGATCCGGAACTCGCAGTTGAGATCCAAGGCTGCCGGGGGAGGAGGAGAAGGAAACAACTCTGATAAAATCTAGAGACATCTAGAGACCCTCACCTGGCAGATGGGGAACAACATTACGGTACTTTTTCATGAGGACTGCAGCCACCAATCCATGTCGGGGATCGCAAGTCTCAATGGTTTCCGGTCGTCGACCGGTTAGTCCCACGGAGGGTTTGGGGGTACCGCGTGCTCGATTTCTCGACCAGGTAGAGCTGATCCAGAGGAGGAAGGAGGCAGGGACTGGGAGGAATCATGAAGAATCTACTGGGGAGCTAAAAACAGAGACCCATGTCTGAAAAATGTTCCAGTGGATTAAAAGGGGCACCCATTTTCAAACAAATCCAAATGCGCACAAATATTGAAGCACCGTGAAAATCCTGAAGGCACATTTGTCCCTTCAACGTTAGACCACAAGCAGTTGGACCGTGATAGCACCACTGATCGAAGTATATCTCTTCATCAAGCCTTTTGGGTGGTTGGAACCATGGGTTCCTTGGCATTGATGTCCTTTCCCACTGTTTGTTTGAAGGGGTAATCCCCAGTTGAACGCTGACAGGTGATGGGATGTGTCAAAACATGTCAAGTCCCCTCAAGTGCCATCAAGATGGATGAGATGAAGATCCATAGTTATCCAGATCCATCCATATTTCACCATATTTCCCAGCTATTTTCCAGTTATTTATTTCCCTGCTATTTTGCTGTTCCCCAGCCCACCAACTCCCCTGGGCTGTTGACAGCTTCAGGTCTCCCGCCTGCGACATGAAGCTGAATCCCTGCAGGTCTGGTGGATCAAATGGATCAAAACCCGATCAGTACCCTGATATCCCTGATGAAATCTGATGAACACAATGGCTGTTGTTTTACGAATTTTCATCCCCACAAGAGATGGTAATGCCGCCATTTTTTGGAGGGATGAACTAGGTTTTGACCCATACCCAAATTAGATGAGTTTACATTCAATCAGGATCTCTTGCGGGCACATGCATGCTCGGGGGAGTAACAAGGTTGCAACTTACAATACATTTTGAATGGATCATGACGATTCCTTATCCATCAATATGGTGTATAATTTACTGCAGTAGTTTTACTGTAAGTTTTACTGGATTGATTTATGACCAAAACATAGAAAAACTAGAGGAAAGCAGGGTTTCGCCATCCTTTCACAATCCTGCAAAATGGACCCGGCTGTAGCTCGAGAATGAGAAGCTGGAGCTGCAGCTTTCAAGGAGCTCGCTTCAAAGTGACTCGGTTGAAGGGAGCAGAACATGATACTGTGGATGGTTGCGAAATCCTGCACCAGTTGATAGATGGTTTATGCCATTATCTATAAGGGTTTCAACATGTTTCACCCATCCGTTTGGTGGTGCAGGATTTCATCCATCCACAGTAGTTCTTGTTGGACAGCTTATTCCCCTTCTTCCAAGTGCCCGGCTGGAGATTGGCTTCAGAATGCGCTTGTTCTCATCCTTCCACGTGGTTTTTTGTAATGACATCCTTCCAGAATGTGCGCAAGTCAAAGCTGTGAAGCAATTGTTACATGTTTTACTCTGACCGAATCATATCGAATACGTTTGGTTTGGAATGCTGTACAGCTCTCCTGGTATTTTGACGCCCATCAGATTATGTTTCAAGGCCCTACTGCTGCTGATACTGTGGAGGCTGGCTGAGTTTCGTCGAAGTTGGGCACGAACTTGTGTAAGTCAAGACCCTGGCACTCTGGCAAATGCCAAAATAAGTAGAGAAACCATGGTTATTGCATGTTATTGCTCCAAATAGATAAATATATAAACAAAACAACTCAAATGAATAGAGGGTCCTGCAAATGTTCTGTTGAGCCAATTTTGGACGGGTGCTATCCTTGTGTTACTAAATCAACCTCCATCGATGCCCTTGACACCCTGCAAAAAAAGAAAATCTATCGGATAGTGCCTCGTGGATTATAACCCCCATTATCCCCAAGTATATCATAGTATCCATGATGGATAATAACCTCATCACAACCAGTATAATTACTCATGTTGTTATGAGTTATTTACTGTGGTCATAAGCCATGTTATATAGTACAATGAGGGATAATGGTGGTTACAACCGCATTTACTAGTAATCAATGTAATCACCTACTGTACCTAACTAGCATACCATTACAATAGTTACAACACTGATATTACAATGTGGCTATAAGTCAAAAGAGGGGGATCATGGGAGGTATACCCTTTGGTTATTCAAAGTAGCGAACTGGACAATCACCATGTTTAAGTTCGGTAAAACATCATGTTTAGTATTTATTTCTTTGGGCCATGCCTTTCATAGCAAACCATTAAATAACCAGAGAGTATATCTCATAAAGTCCAATGAAAAGTCACCATAAACCCAAATGTTCATCCCACAAAAGAGCCTAGTTTTCACCCTGAAATCTCATATTATCCCCATATTTCATTGATGCCCGGGACCTGGGAGGTATAACCCATTGAAACACTTGCCCATCTGCCTCGCCATGCCTCCCCTTCGGTCCTTGACGGGCGAGGCAGCGAATCTGCGCCGGGAGGCGGAAGACCTGTCGACGCATAAGGAGGCGACACCAAGAGTGTTGGAAAGTGTGGGAGAATGAGATAATGATAACGTGCTGATAACTAACTAGTCATTCATGTTATGAGTACCATAGTTATCAGTACATATCACAACTAACTATTAAATTATTAACATCTATTGACTATAGAATTATTAATGTTATGAATTATGGTCTAATTAAATAGTACTATAGTTACCTCTGCCAGGGTCTATGTGAAAATTTACTGGAGGGTAACTATAGTGATGAGCATGAAATTGTACAAGTACTGTGATGATTACAATGGTAACTATCAGACTACCATGATATTCATGACACTACAGCACTCAATTAGTAAACTAGTTCAATGAGTTAACTGTTCGATAATATGTGTTTTTTCTGGGTTGGGAAGTTCATTTTCCCGATCACCTGGACAGTAGCTTTGGACTGGGCTAGTCATGTTTTGGTAGCTCATCAGCTCATCCCCTTGTTGCTGGTACGAAATTCTGAGACAGATGCAGCTGGTTTTCTTTTGCTACAACCTCTTGCCGAGATCTCATGCAAGGGTGTATCAAACATGTTCTTCTGATATCAGGGCGTACAATATGCGCAAAGCAAACATATTTAAGTCCGCTTGATTCTTCGGGTTTCTCTCCTATCTCCTATCCAGAATATGTTTATTCCTGATGTTGAACTGCTCAAGCAGCAGCAAGCTCCGCGGATCAGATTCTTGGATCAGATTCATTGCAGAAACCTGCCATTGCAGAAACCTCAAGCCCTTTTCTCTTAGAAAAGCAGATCTAATCTGCAGACCAGAGGCTTTTTGTTGGTTGTATCATTGGTTGTATCATCCCCATCAGCTTGGAGGAAAACTCTTCTCAGACTGCATCATTCACATATCATCTTTATTCATCTTTGGAGGTCCTCACATATCGGCCGCATTGTATTCCACTTCCGTGGTCATGGCTGAAGCGAGTTGACCATGCTGGCTCGCAATGGCGCTCCTCAATATTCCTTGCTTTTAGATGGGGCAGATGCTCCCATCATGAATTCCGCACTGTGGAAGTGGTTGGCCCCAGTGGCGCTGCTGCTCTCAGCTCTGTTTTGTCAAAATGCGGGGCTCTACTCCGCCACCTGCGTGTACCTTGGATGGGATTCGAGGTGATTTGTTGGTTCCGAAATGGTTCACCCACCATTTGGGAAGTCTAGTTAGGAAATAGTTGTTCATTTATTCATGATTCTTCCTACATTTTGTGTGCTAGAACCCCCTTTTAATATCTTCTCATCATCAAGCAACTGTTTTTTCACCAAAAAAAAGCAGGTACTTGCAGTGGGCAGATGCTGCTGAAGGTGATGCAGCGCAGCACAATGCAGCCAGTGCTGCAGCCTTTTCGAAGGGCGTAGGGAGTACATCCTTGGAAGATCCCTTGCATCAACTGCTGAAAGGCTCGCAGCTGGCTGAGTCTTTAGAAGGTTTGAGCTGGGCTCCCGAAGTTTGGGTGGACCTACTCACCGATTGTGCCACTTGGATCCACTTTGGGTTGTTTTTGTCCAAACATAGTAACATGGTGATACAGCGATACATCTTTGGCAAGAGCTTCATTTTTAAGTTAAATGTAAATATCATGGCAAAACATGCAAACAACAATACACAAATTGGGTATGTTGACTCGAACATATATTGATGTTGCGTGCCTCGAATCTGTGATCCCAGGTGATCATCTCCCTTCTCATTCAGCTGGTGCGAATCAACGACTTAAAATCCTGGACGCATTTGGCCCTCACAGCCACGGTGCTGGCCATCCTCAAAGGCCAGGGGCAGCGGGCGGTTTTGATTTGAAACCAACATGGGCTGACCTCTTTTTATCGGTACTGTTAGTGTCCGAAAAAAAAATATTCATGGTGTTCATCCCCATTTTTTGCGAATCATTCAATTCTCCATGCTCCCAGCGCAGTCCATAAGAAACCCCGGCGCAACTTGCGTTGCGCCCAACGCTGCGCCCTTTCGAGGCGTTCTCGCCTGGTCCACGGTGCTGCCCGATGCCAGTGGTTGGATGGGGTGTCAACGACGCCTAGGACCTCATGGCTTGATGTACTTTCGCCAGCAGAACAGCCAGCTGGTTGCAGATGCCGACATGCCGACCCTGGGGATTTTTCTATTGGATACAAAAGTCATTTATAAATCTATCGACATCATATGAAATTTCATGTTGAAAACATATGATGCCGCAATATGATGCCGCAGAATTCCCATCACATGAGCTATTAAGGCACAGAATTTGGTGATCTGAAGCACTTTCGAAATCAATTTAGGCCAGCAGTGTTGACAATATGTCAATATATATATATATATATTACATGTACAAATGGTAGAGAGAGAGAGAGGGGGTGATATATGGGATATGATTTGAGTCTATCTGACTGATTTCAACGTTTTGAATGATTTGAATATATTTGAATATATAATAATGAAATATAATGAATATAATGAAATGAATATGATGAATATTAATAACGAATATATATATATGTATAGATAGATAGGGATATTTAAATCATCCAGCCATTGGTAGGCAACCCTTCTACGGTTTAGCAACCAGGTGAGGGCCTTGGGACGATCACTTCCATGGTGGATATCTTTCTCCTCACGGTGCAAAGTTTATGGCCACACGGTGCTTGAATCGTTTGCAGGACATTTTTTTAGCTGCATTTGTGCAGTTTGAGAAATGGAAGGGCATAAAAACGACGACATTAGCAAGTACTTAAGATTAAGCCTTAAAACATCTGTATAAAAGTGTCAGCTCAAGCAGGTTGCCGCAGCTTCATTTCGATCTTCAGAACGTCCCAACGCTTCATTTGGGTGTCCCCGAAATCCGATTCTTTCAAAGCTCATTTTGCCCAATAGCACAGCATGCAATTGCGCATTTCAAAATCATGTTCCCCATCAAAATTGCCTTTTCCTCTTGTCTGAGAGTTCCCCCCAAAAAAAATCCATCAAAATTGCCATTGGTGGTGAAGTCATCATCTCCCCCATCAAAATCACAGCAACTTTCGAGGCTCTTGGGTCGAGCGGCTCCGCAGCAGCTGTGTGCTGATACACTGTTTTGCTGTTCGACAAGTACTACTGTCCTGGTCTGTTTGGGTGCATATGATGCTGTTTCTGGGCTGCACAAGATGGGTAAACTATTCCAAAACCAAAGGACCCCATTAAGTGATTTATACTAGAATTATTATGTATATACATAATATGTGTATAAATGACGTGACATATATATATACATATATCAATGGATGCCACCCACTCACTAACCAGATACAACAATATGAATCTATGTATGCAATATGCGTTGTAACGCACTTGATTTACTGGTTACGGGATGGACAGTTTGAAGCATCCAACATGGTCACTGGTACACCAACGTCTGAATGTTTTTGCGGAGCTTTCCTAACATGTGGCTACCCTCTGGTAAACTAACATAGCTATTGAAAATGACCATAGAAATAGTGGATTTACCCATTAATAATGGCCATTTTCAATAGCTATGTTAAATTACCAGTGTGTACTTCAAGTTCTGGCGCTTTTCTCTCAATGAACATCAACTCTGACTCTGACGTTTCCCATGAGGTGTCCGCACGAATCGATGAAGTAAGACGTGAGCGGCGCTCCGCAATACTTGGGTTGACTGGTTTGATCCTTTGTGCAATTCTGGCAGCTGACGTTGCATTGGCAGTAGGCCGGGTCTGTCAAAATACTGGATATTACTGGATGATTTGAATTCCCAGAAATGGATGGGAACATGTGCGGGAAAAAATATATTGAGCGCCAAGTCTCTGCATGGTTTTCTGCAGATGTTCCCTTTGAATCCATTGAGCAAAAAAACATGTTTTGACTTTGTTGACTTCTTGGGGCATGGGCATAGTCATTGAAGGCAGGGTCTTGTGTTTTTTGCTAGCCTGCCAGTCACAATCACCAGTCATCATCTTGTCTCTGTGCTGGGTTGTGGTTGGAAAGTGTTCATTCCTTTTGATTCAGGGATTGGATGATGAACATTTGATGCAAAAAATTGGAATTGTGTCCTTTCAACCTCCCCAAAAAACATCAAAAACCAAGCCAGCGATTTGGAGGAAGCAAGCTGCATTATAGCGTCGACGTGCTCCTAGCTATCCCTTTGACCTTCCTGGTCTATGGAAATCCTGCCGTTGCCATGTGCGCCAGCGAATGGGCAGAACGAGACACTGACAGGAGACCTGTCTCAATGAATGGCCACACCTTTGAACCAGATCTGGGAATGGTGGCAGTTGAGCCCTGTTGCTTTCCTTTCGGTAACTTGGCTCTAATATTTATAGTAGCTATTAGACGCTATGAGTTTTTTCTTGCAAATCTAAGCATGAGGTTTCGAAATTGCACTACAGGCACAGGAGGAAGACAAGGGGTTGGGGCAGTTCAAGTTGTTAGTTTTATGTCCGTTTTGCAAACAACTTGTCATTTTTTGTGCTGAAAAAAAAGACAAAAAGAGCAAGGCAAAATGGCTGGCAAGTACTTTTTACAGCAGCGAGAAGTGTCTTCGGAATTTCAGCGTTTCCGTTGGACGGAAGACCAGCAACGTGTCTTCCGGCAGAAGAAGGTCGAAATGACCGGAAAGTTGGAGGCGGGGCAACTTTTCCATTGTACTTTTAGATGTTCTGGTGGGTCTATTTGAAAATGGGGTGCCCAAAATTCCAGGGATATATCATGATCATATATGATCATTCTCATTGTTAAAATTGTTGTTTTGGGGGGTGCGGTATGCACAGGACCTCCTTCATGCGCTGCCTGGCGGACATGCCTTTTGTTGGTCTGACCAGTTCATAATAATGTCAGGCAAAGTTTGTGGATGCTAGCGGACATCTTATTAATAATAATGTACTGGACTTTCGTAAACTCAGTTTATCTCCTATCATCAGTCTCTTGCAATGAATATTATCTATGATTCATATATATATATACATATGAGTAACCGAAAAAAAAAGAATACTAATTTAGTCTTGCTTTGCCTTGGCCTTTCTGAAGTTGCACAAAACCTTCATAACCGATCGGGGACGACTCTATACCGATACCCCATTTGTGATACCTCCTGGAATACTGAAATCCTCACACCGGATAGGGGACATGGCATTAAATTTAAGATGTAAATCTTGTCCGCTTATTAATCATATATGATGACAATATACCAGGTAATATACCGTACCAATTCCTCGGAAACAACAGCGGTTTTTTTCATCGCTATAAATCGCTGGGTGCCTATCAATGCCTACCGACTCGCCGGAAAATCCCCGATGACATCAGGCCATGCGACGTCGCTGCAGCACTTTGGCAGACTCCTTGGAGGCGCAGCAAGATGCAGCGCAGCGATTGCTACTGGAGCGAGAGCAGGAGACATGGTTTTCGAGCTGCGTCGTCTGAAGTGGGCTTTGGAATCATTGACATGCCAGGAATTGCCAGGATTTGGATATATGTATGTGTTTTTTGTGATCTTGTGTGTACATTATATATTTATATTACAATAAAAACAGTACAGTAATTGTTAATATAGTGATTGCTTCACGGAAAGAAACAATAGTGTGTAATAATGTTGAAATGTGATGTGCTTTGTTACAAGAAATGCAGCCTCCATCAATGGTTCGCGGATGGATAGTTTTTCATTGGACCAAACCTAGGATTCCACCATCCTATAGCCTCCACCATTGATGAAGCCCTGGATCCATTGCTGATTTGAGGAGCTGGACGAGAAGCTGGAGGATGCAAAGGCTGAGCAGGAGACGTCCAAGTCGCCTTGCGGAAGCTCCAAAGTTGTTTGGGAAAGTCCTAGTGACTATATAGTGTTCATATTGATTCATATGTGTTCATGGGAAAATCCTCCCAGCAATCGCAAGCTCCATTCCTTAGGAAAAAACATGGAACATCTCAATGTTGGCAAGCAAAATCCCCATTGCCACTCCTTGAACATCAATCCCCAGCGCCACGTGTTCCGATTCGTCAGGACCGGCAGATCTCCGAGCAGCAGAAACGCTTGGATGGGGAACTCAAGGCAAGGTTTGCGAGCTCCTGAGAAACATGGGTAAAATGGGGTCAATTAGATGAATTTCGATATTTTCCAAGCACCCATATTTGATGTCTGCAAATAAATCCATGAGGGTGTCAGTCATGACTACCTTTGGTGAAACCTTTTATAAAACATGTGTTGAAATGATGTTGGGCCATGCCGAAAAGATGATGTTCGACAGCCGTATTTTGTTGGGGGATGACCGATGACCTGCCAGAAGAGTTGGATGCTGATGTCCAAGATTTTGTTTCAGGCTGTTAAGGAAGATTTATAGGAAGCCCTTGTAGCCCTTGTACTTTGTGTTAAAAACCTATGGTTTTCTGTAAACCCTTGACTCAATCCGGTGATGAAGGCCCTCGAAGTCTGGAAAAGCGCCGCAAAGGACGCAGAGACCTAGACGAGTCTCGCATGAAGCTTCAGGTGGGGAGCCAAGCAGGACTGGGTCCGCGTACCACCCAATCCACTGGTTTGAAATAAGTCTAAAACCTCATAACGACATATAAAGGCTACAATGAGAAAATTCTACCAAACCCATCTCGATTGAGTTGTTTCTTTGTTTGATTGAAATGTTTGATTATCGGAGTGTATATCATGGATGAAATTAGTGATAGAGGTAGGAACCTGGGGGATCTGAACGTAACATTGCCAAGGGATAAGGCTATGGGCTTGTGCCATACCCTTTATTTGGAGGGTATACATGGGTATACGGTATACGCGTTTAGAGGGGGGCATGCCCTTTATTCCTTTGAATCTTGGATCCAGCAAGTTGGTTTCCTCAACGGATTTCTCATGTTCTTTCTGTGAAAATCTACGGAATCTACACCATCTGTCTCCATGAAATTTAGGCGTTTTCTATATGGTTTTCTGCAACATCCTGCAACATCCTGGAACCAATTCGGGGATTGTCGTGTTTTCATCCCATTTCTTCAGGTCAGCAGTCAGCAGTTCACCAGACGCCGTGATGCTCAGCGACCGTCTTGCCGAGCAGAGCTGCGCTTAAAAAAACGATCCGATGTGGTGGAGGGAGCGGTTCGGCGCCAGGGGTATCCATGTGGAAAATCCCTACCCTCTGGTTATTTAACCATGGTTAATAAGGGAAACCATCATTAACCAACCATTAATAGTGGTTAATGATACCCTCTGGTTATGACTAACATAGCCATGGTTACGCCATGGCCCATAGAAATAGATAGTTTACCGTTCTTAAAAATGGTGATTTTCCATGGCGAACTGTTAAATAACCAGAGGGTATATATATATAATTTCAATGGGAATTCCAGGATCCTAAAATGGAGGTACGTTAGTACCATATGTCTGGCCATATTTTGTGGGGATATTCCCTGAAATTTAGGCAATTTAGGCCTTATATAAGCCTTATATATGGTAGGTACCTCCGATTTAGGTTCCTGAAATGGCCATCGACAATTGTATGTACTCGTATGTGTATACTGTATACATACACACATCAATTACATATGTATAATTGTACATATGATAAGTAATATATATATATATATCCATATTATCCCACATACAAAATGGGCAGCAAGGGAGCTACTAAGTAAGAGTTTCCCAAGATGGTAGTCAAATCTTCAGCACCATGTTTGGCCGCCAGGCCTTGCAGTTGATTTTGCGAGACTTCTACCGGGCCATGGGGCAGGACGGAGCAAGAGTCGCCACTGGAACGTCTCCAACGTTCGCCTGGGTGTTTTGGCAGGAAAGGAAGCAAAAGAGACTAAGATGATCATGATGGACTGGTTGGTGGTTTGGAACATTTTTTATTTTCCCCAATAGTTGGGATAATGATCCAATCTGACTAATACTTTTCAAGGGGATTGAAACCACCAACCAGTGGATATGACTCAGATATGATTCAGATCTGACTCAGATATGACTGGATGTTGGAGATTTGATTCGCATTGCTAGGGTGTCATCCCCAACAAGGTAGCCATGGTCATCCAAGGCATGTTGGGAATCGGTGCTTTGTTTGCGCAGGAACCACCTTCGATGACGCTTGAAACTCAGGAACAACCGATGAAATTCTTGATGCTTGGTGAACATGCTTGTATTTGATTATCTACTGTGGGAACACGACAATAACAACAACCAGGTAAATTTGAGGATGGATGGGGATGGTGTATTTGTACCACCCGTTTCTGGTGATCTACATGTAACAAGTTTGTGGCTACGTAGCTGCGAACTTGTCACTGTCACTGAAAAAATGGCCATGAGTCGCACCTGATCACCAAGGGCCATTGTTAGTAAACACCAGGCAGCTACCCAGCGTGACTCTCAGCGTGCTCCAGCCAGTTGGGGCGAATCTTACAATCAAACTGTAACAGTAAGAATGCTGCTGAAAGATGGGCCTGAACTTGATGGCATGGCATGTACTGTACAAGATCTTAGGTTTGTTACAAGAGTTTGTTACTATTTCTGTTTCCACAAAAACACTTCTTGATACAGCTAGCAGCAGATGGGGCTTCGGAAACTGAGGACGAAAGTCCTCGAGCCGGATCAGGTGGGTGACCATTTCGGCTTCTCTTTTTAATGGTGGCCAGTTCTTAATGCGAAAGAACTAAAAACAACAAACAGATACACGGCTGGGAAATCACCTGTAAATGGAAGTTGAATGGGAAGAGATCATCTATGATGGATTTGGAAAAAGCACGCCATCTTTGAAAACCGGAGGCTACGTCATTTTGTAGTATCTACACCCTGTGGCTGGTTTGGGTTGACCCTTCATTGGTTGCGATACCCAATTTTCGATGATGTCCCTGTCCAAAATGGTGAGTTTCGATAGCTATGTTGAATTACCAGAGGGTATCATATCCTTTCTGTTCAGAATTTGGGGTGTTTACTGTACGTAGTTTAAACGTCTTCAACAGGCCAGTGTTCTAATTGACTCTCTCATTGGATCACGTTGGTGAATATTCCACGTCTACTCGAAGTGACCCAGAGGATTTGCCATCTGAGAGTTCCAATTGGAAAGCTCCAAATGGGGGTACCCCTAAATCATCCATTTCAATCGGATTTTCCAGTATAAACATTTATAAACCATCCATTATGGGGATCCTCCATGTATGGACACTCCCAATGAAGCATCAGTTGAGAACGAGCCGAGCTGCAACTTCTTGGAACCTCCCAGCGAGTCGTTGGCTCAAGCATGATCCATGACCCAAAATGCCAAGCCAAGTAGGATGTTCTATGGGTCTACACAGAAGGAGAATCTTCAAGTATCAAAAGATGAGTTTGGTAGGTGGATGACCGCAAAAAATGACTTCCGACTCGCTGGAAAATTCCATCCGGAAAATATCTTTACACAATCCTCAAACACATGGGAAACATCATTCTGTCACTTCGAAAGGTAAAGCTAGACAGCTAGACAGCTAGACTTAGACGAAAATAGCCACGATGCCTCGTCCAAGAAGGTTGGCTCTGACGTGGTGCTGGAGTGAGCTGGTTGGTTACACTCCGGTAATCATACATGGCAACAGTATAAATTTTGGTCTTCATGGGAAAATCAATGAACATCATCTGTAAATGGGGATTGTCCATTGCCATGTTTGATTGCTAGAGGGTATATTGTTGATCTCAAGATATTAAGACCATTTGGGCTTTGCCAAGTTATGGGAATTTATCTTGGAGTTGGGCTACCTGGCAATTGAAGCAAACAGATCCTGACAGAGGGACCTTCAGGAAACTGTTAAAGGAACACCCAATGTTTGACTGGGTCAATGCATGTTTTCCAACATTTTCCAGCGCCTTCCTGTGATTTGTTCCTTAAACGCAGCCCGTTGTGAAGGATTCGCGTCGTTGGAACTGTGTTTTTGGCGGTAGCGGCAGGCATCGCGGCCGCAGCACTGGTTGTGTTTGAAGGTGATCTTAAATGGGCAAATGATGATATGAATGAGAATGTGTATATTATATATATTCATATATATATATGGAGGTTTTCCAAAATGTGGTATCCCCACCCCAAATCATCCAAGTCATTAGACCATGAATTAAAACCAATGGTTTTGGGGATCCCCATTTTATGGAACCCCAATATGTGTAAATACATATATATATATATATATATGTATTTTACAATGTTATACATATATGAAGAGGGATATCAGAATGATACTTTCGAGATCATAGTGACGTATGACATACTGTATACTGTATATACAGTGTTTATACGTAATGAATGTATATATATATATACATGAATCGGAGGATATAGTCTGGCTGAATTAAAACGAGCTTACTGCGACGTCACTGAAATGATGGGTACAGATTGGGGCGACGATCCCCAAATGGCCGAACTATTCAGATTAGTTAATTCTTACCATTTATCCAGATGGGTGATGGTGATCTTTGTGAAGATGGGTTTTGAGTCAAAGTTTTATTATGTTTATTCACAAAATTGAGGACGGATGTGAAATCATGTCATTCCACTGTGGGATGATGATCCACAAAATTGACGGCCTTTGCTTATGCCGAGAGGTCTGCAGACGCTGCATTGGTCCTTTGCCTCTCCTCAGCTAGGTGAGGGACCAGCGGCTGAGTGTCTCTTTGGCACAAGCAGAGTGAGAATCGTATCTTTGGTGTCTAATTAGGTTAATTAGGTGTTCAGAATCCCATGACATGTGGTTGGGGACCCCAAAATGGGGACCCCAAAATCATCCAAACTTGGCCATTTCTAGATTGTCCTCCTCGAGAAAGCCATAGTTTCCAGATCTCCCATTTTAAGGTGAGAAAAACCATGGTGTGTCAGCAAATCCGCAGGCACTTCGGCAGCCAGCAATGAGGTGCACGGTATAGGCACGACAGCTGGGCCATGGGATTCATCATGGGTCGGTGATCCACAGCCATGGGATGATTAATCGCATCCCACACACGGTGGTTGGGTCGACATGCAAGTGGTCTGGAGTGGTAAGATGTTTTTTAATAGGAGGAAAATGCAGGAAATGACAAGAAATGAACAAAAATGAACAAACATGAACACAAATTTAAAATGAACAAAAATGAACAAACAGTGAGAAGAAATGAAAACAAAGAACAAAAAGTGAAAAGAAATGAATCAAATAAAAAAAATCGATACAATGCATTTTTGATCATTTTTGTTTGTGTTTTTTTGTTTTTTATCTCTCGGGTTTCGCGACAGTGGGATAACCTGCATTTGGTTTTTAATTGAAAAAATGTTTCTTGAGATTATGTTGTTTCTCTTTTTCCTGTTTTAATCAGTGTTTCTCTTGTTTGATCTTTTTTGACAAAAATTGCAAAAAAAAAGTTAATTGAGAAAAACATGTCAGTTTTGATAGGCCACAGCCTGAACAGATTAAATAGAATGAAGTAAAATCATTTGAGTTCTATCTATGTATTTTTTTTGTGTATGTATGTATTTTTATTTCTCTCTATTTCTTTTTACTTCTCTTTATTTCTTGTTTCTTGTGAAAAAAAATGTATTTTTATGATTTTAAACGTGTTTTTGGATTTTTGGACCAACCAAACCAGGTAACCATGTTGAAACTAACCTCTTGCAACCTGCGCCACCACTTAGTCGTGCTGAATATATAACCCCTGTTATCCCATATATAAGTGGGGATATTCCATATATGTGTATTATATATATACATACTAAGTGGGATGCACCCCCAAGTAATGGAATGTGTTTTCCATCAACTGATGTTGATGCTGGAAGTTGAATTCTTTGCTGGGGATGGTTTGGATTTCAGACCGAGATCCTTTCATGCGCAGGATAACTTAGAGCCTCTAGCTGTACTACCCGGTCCTCATTACAACTCATCATCACAGCCATGACCTAAAATTGTCACCACTGTCATCAGCAGCATCGTCATGGTTGTCAAGTTTCAGTGTTGTTGTTCTTGTTACTATTGCTGCTGCTGTGGTTGCCATTGCTGCTGTTATTTGTTATCGGTTGTTATCCTCAAAGTTCATGCTTTCTGAGCACGATGACTGCTTTTGTTTAGTGTAGTAGTGATGTTGAATATCATTGTATCATCGAAATAATGTTGAAAATTACAACCGTTTACATCCGTTTACTGATTTCCATTGAGAGAAGATGAAATTCCGCTGCTCACATCGCCATCATCGCCCCTCGACCGTCACAATTCCATCGCAGGCTCAAGCCACCGTCACACAGCTCTGCACCAGCTCACGGCTTCACCGAGGTGACGGGTGACGGGTGCAAAACAGCGGTTTTATCGGCTGGGGAAGGGAAGCCAACGTCGGATAACGTCGGTTTGTCTTAAACCATCGATACCCATGAGATGACCATTTGGATGGGAACATGATGATAAGCCATTGGATTTTGAATGATTTTGGGCTCCAAATGTATCCAAATGTTGGGACGACCCCAGGCTAAATAGCCACAGATGTTTCACTATGTTTCACGAACCACGCCCCTAGCTCTGCATAGAAATATGGAACATGCGTAGACAACTTGGCCCAACTCAGCCGCCAAACGGGCCCACATCACTGTCAACCGATATCGTCCATTCAAATTGCTTCCAGCTACGACAGGGTTCACAACTGTCTTATGAGGTCGTATCGGCAAGGGTCAACCTGCGCCTGGAGTTTACGTGCTGGTTAGAAAGATCCAAATGTGCCCAAAGGTGTGGGGACTTTTGCGGATGAGGAAACTTGAAAACGTGTCACGAGGCATTCGACCACCAGCACCACTGGGAGAGCCGCTTTGCCCGAGGCAGATTCTGGAGTCATCGTTGGATGATGTGTTCTGAGTAGCACCAGAGGTGCAAGCGCCATGAAAAAAACCATGATCTTCCTCGGCTCATCAGGATTAGAACTCGTGAGAGAAACAAAGAGTTGGTGTTTAAAATGCTGCCGCCTCGGGATCCTGTTGTTCATCAGACATTTCCCATGCAGGTCCTGTCCTACATTCAAGACACCATCCAGCATGTCCCGGCCTTAAAATTTCAGCCGTGTGTTGTGATAATTGGGTGTGTTTGAAGATTGAGTACCCAGAAATCCCATTGCTTTATCCTTGGTTTCCCACTAAAATTGCAATTTTCATCCATTTTCTGGATATCCCTGCACAAACCCAGTTGGTTTAATAATGTCAATAGGTTCCCTTCCCCTAACGTCGGACGGACAGGTCACATTGTGTTTCACAGCTCTTCACCGTATCCTTCAGGTTCCAGAGCAAGTGGCCGAGCCGGAAGCCTCGGGAACGCCAAGATAATTGATTAGATTAGACAATTGATTCATTAGATAATTGCGGGGTTCCATAAATGGTGGTACCCCAATAGCTGGATGGTTTGTAAAGGAAAATCCCATTAAAATTGATGATTTAGGGTTTCCCCCCATTTTAGGAAACCCCCAATTGATTTGTAAAAGATCATTACAATAGCCTGTGAGACTGTGAGTCTAGAGTCTAGATGATTTACTGATTTACCATTGTCAGCCTAGTGTCAATAGCGTATGTGTATATATGTATATATATATAGTTAATTATATATATATACATGTGACACGTGTGTATATACTGTATATATGCATACACATGTGACGTATATGATTAGCGACGTGGCATGGCTTCGGAAACGTTTATCCCCAGGCAACAGTCTAGTGGAAAACTGGTGCCACCAGCCAGTTAAAAGGGACATTCAATATGGATCAACAACTAAGACTCATGGGACAACTAAGACTTTGGCATTCTTTACATTATCATGTCGTGGGATTTTTCACAAGAGGGCTGCAGGGTCCCATCCCTCTATTAAAGAAGCCCACAAGCACCTGGTTTAGTACTGGATCTCTTTTTTAAGGGTCCCTGTTCTGGGGTATGACTGGGCATGATTCAGATTGGGGGACTGGATTTCTTGATAAGTAATAAGCTAATTGTGTCCCATTCCCCAAGATGACTCAACATGGAGATGTGTCAAAAGCAATTCTGGGCCATTTTGGGGGGATGAACATCCATATGCTATAGTTCACCTGGTTTGTACCATATGTCATACCAATTCATACCATATGTTGGGAATTGGGAATTTATATAATATCCTGGCATAGACATTGGGGTGTTTTCACCGTCCCAAGGTGTTTACCAATAATTAGCCCAACCATGCCCCATAGCGGGCGGGCATTGATTCGACGATCAGGATGGGGCCCATGGGCATTGTCTACTTCTTTGCCATTTACGTTGTGGTGCCTCGATTGGCTTCGGATTTACGTCATCGACTAGATTCCGCAAGAACGGTAATCCCGAAAGCAAAAAAGGAAATAGCCGGTTAGAGATCCTGGTCGAGGATGTAGGCATTACTTTCTTATGTATTTTGGCCCATAATTATTTCAAAGAATTGAATATTGGGCGGATGGGATTGCAAGCATGAAAAAACTGCCGCAGGGCTGGTGCTGGATGTTTCTGGGATTGTTGCTAGGAAGCCGATGTTTAAACTTAACCGTCAAAGCAACGTCCCCGTTTTGGCAGCTGTGGTTTTGAGTTGGGATTTTGATGGATATTGAGCGATGAGATATCCCACAGTGTTGTCTTGGGAAATCTCGGGAATAATGCTCTGAAGTAGACACCAAACGATACAATCAAATACAATCACGATATTGTGACAGGCCCAGGATCAAGTCATCGTATGTCACCGTACTTGCAGCAGCTTGACAGATAAAAGTGTTGTGTGCGTGTGTTTATCTGTGTATGTACAGCAAGCCAAACTGGCAAAGAGAACTGAACAACTGAGCACATTTTTCACCCACCCAGCCTTTCCAAGGCGGAATGCTTGGCACTGCCAGCAGCTCCCCTGACCTTGTCCTCTGGCTACCTTTTCGGTTGGAACCTGAGAGGTAGATCCCAAGAAGTTCATTGGTATGCTTACTGTACTGGTTTGTTTAAAAGTTGTTGGATTATAGTATATGTATAGTCTCGATTATTGATTATAGTTGGATTATAGCATGTTATTCTATATAACGGATATTACAATAAACTTATCCCTACTAGGCCGTGTTATGTGATTATGTGCAACTAGTTTACACATTATGAGACACCATAAATCCTGGCTGCTCTGTATATCCAGTGATTGATCATGCCTTGGCTCGGAGGCATTCAGGACCACAGTTATGTTTGGACCCGGACCAGTTCTATTCGTTCTATCCATGTTATGTTTGCATAAATGACATCATGGAACGGAAGATCGCCATTATGAAGTTTTTTGGCAACATGATAAGAAGACCATACCAGTAGCCACCAAAGTGATCCAATTTGAGATCGATGTAATGAGTTTGATCTGCGACATGGGCTGGGCTTTAGCTGTCCTGAGGTTTGCCTATTGGCTCTTTGACATCCATTTTGGCAGGGACAGGGTATTGACATGCTTGAATGAAGAATGATGAACATAAGTAGCGCCCTTGGTCCCTAGGTGTCCTGGACTCATGCCAACATGATGTGTTGGTTTTTGCTGTGTTCTGAGAATTGATGAGTCCATCCTCCAATTTCACTTGTCTTTCCGAGACTCCTCAACAGGACCACAGCCGCCGTCATCGGCTTCACACTTTCGCGGACCTTTTTGAGGCAGGGTCTTTGTTCTGTTACGGTCCTGTATTCAGTGTTGCAGCGCTGCTTCATGCCGGATGATGTTCAAATTGTTCTTTCGCCGGAAACAGACGTTTCAGCATGTTTCAAAATCGTCATACAGTAGCTGTTTGCCAAAGGACAATCATGGATAATCATGGCACACAAGCATGGAATGCATGATGCATGGGAGGATTTCACCTCCAAGCCTTTCTCATTGGATGTGGCCCACTTCCAGGCCGCAGATTTCCAAGATGATCGAAGGGAATGAAACTTTCCGCGACATCAACAAGGCCTGGACCTGCGGTGTGGACTTCACTATGGACGGTTCATGGTTAAAACCCACTAGTGATGTGTGTTAAACTGATTTAAACTGTGGTTTTCTGATCTAAAAATCTCATGTAACAGAAAGATCTCATAAGTGTCTTTAAAGATCTTTATATAAAGCTTTCTGAGTGCCATGGAGCCGTAGAGAAATTCTGAGAAATTCTACACGGCAGCTGAGGCAGTAGAGCCTGAGCCCTGGGGGATCAGGTGGTAGAATGGGTTCTGGGATGTGTTAGCCAAAAAACATCTTATGCCAGAACGTTTCACTGGAATCTGATTGTTGACGGTTGCATGCTCTTTTGCTGAACTTTGTGGCCTCGACGTTTTCCTAATTGTTTTCGATTGTAGTTAAGCATGCCAGCTCTACCGATTGATGAATCCTTCACTTCCTGGAGTGTAGATTTTCTCCTGGCTTAATCACTCAGGGAGTCAGCAATGGAAACTCTTGTCAAACATGCAAATGCGTTCTTTTCTGCTGAGTCTTCAGCGCGTCAGTTCCGCACACCATCCAGAGATGCCTCCGTTGCCGCAACCGACGTGGCCTTTCTGGCTGACGTGAACAGTCGGGCTAGCGACTGTGTTCGCGTAAGTCCTCTTGAGTGTTCCGGCTTCTCCAAATGAAACCAGCCCGTTGGCGAAATAAAGATGGTTGCATCTGTCAACTTGAAGAACAAAAGTGGCACCTGAGTGCAGCTTAGCAGATTCTGAGATGGATATCCACCGAACATGAAACTGTGAGAACTACTGTAGCACGAACTAGATGTTGGATATGCTGAGACAATTTGGTGTTAGCATTGCATCCTGTAACCACATTGCGCTATTTATGAAAAGGTTTGATTTGCCTACCAGTTCCGGTTCGCCGCCCCTCCCATGGCGGGATACGATGGCGGATTATCTGCCGCGCCAAGATTTTTGGATGAACGAGCAGAGAACCCTGTTTACATGTTGCTTGGCAGCATCGGGAATTCTGACTGCATCTAAAATCATCTGACACAATAGTATACCATTAAGTCCATCGTGGGCATTCGTGGGCGCCTTTCACTTTTCATTTGACACCCCTTGGCATATGTTTGGCCACTAATATCGAGTTAGTTCGGCAAGGCCGCATCGGGTTCAGATCGAACAAATTGGGCACCTCGTCGACTCCATTGATGTAATTTTGCCTACCTTAAATGACAAGTTCATACATGATGAACTATTGATATAATTACTAACCAAAAATAAATCAATAGTCAATAGTCTATTCGGAATCTATTCTTTTGTCAAAAAATACAACAACTGATTGTCATCAATGAATCATTAATGTCAAATCATGAGTTTCATGGAGTTTTTCATGGGCGTTTTGTCCAGGCCCATGATGTCAATGCAGTCCTTGACTGCCTTCGCCTTGTGCCTCGGTGGCTAAACTTTTTTGGTGGGAACACCTGGTGGTTTCACCAGGATTTTCGTTACGTGACCCTGGGGAAAGGATTATGGATTCCATGTAATATATGTACCCTAATACAAAAACCTTGTATCAATCTCATAGTAATAATTAATATAGGAGCCAAATTTCCTATTAATTCATAAGATGGTACACACCCTACTACCAAAGTTGCAAACCCTTTGGTTATGACTAACATAGTAACATGGCCGCCCTGGCCCATAGAAATAGATGGTTTAACGGTTTACCTATTAAAAATGGTGATTTTCCATGGCTATGTTAAATAACCAGAGGGTAATCATGATTATTATGGTTGGAATATCTTGGAATATCTGGATTATGGATTCATGGATTTTTATGATTGGAATAGCTTGGAATCATGGTCAATGATAATCACCGATGATGAAAAATTAGTCACAACTTGAGATTGGAAGATACTGTAATGGGAATCACATTCTATACTATATTCTATGTATATTCTATGTATAATATTACAATATATTACATTTGCTTGAGGTGGCTCTATTTGAGTTTGTGCTTGTCTGAGAATAGGGTACCCCAGCACAGAAAGTCCGTGCTGAGTTTATCATCCTTTCAATCCCCATTTTGGCCACTTAAATCGCCCAGAAATCCCCGTAGAAATTTGAGCCCCACCAGTTGTAAGGTGGCTGTAAACCCCTCTAACTATTATGTATATGCAATAGATATAGTCATATGTATATTATATATTATATATGTAAATGGTAGTCATAGTCATATATATATATACATAATATATATTGTGCATTTGTACATATTTATATATATATATATATATTGTACATATTTATATATATATATATACCATCCGCTAAAAATATGATAAATCCTGCCGCTTTGCCGGATGTTCAGCCACCGCCATCGCGATGGTCGTCGCGAGGCCCGTCATGTCACCGCCGGTGTTTCTTGCGCCCGTCGCAGCACCCATGGGGATTGACATCGCCACGGAGGCGGGATGAACACCGGGGTGCCAAAGGGTGCAGCAAAGGGACAGTAAAGGAAGACCTAGCCATGGTTAGGCCATGGCCCATAGAAATAGATGGTTTACCGTTCTTAAAAATGGTGATGTTCCATGGCTAGACCCTGAATTTATAGCCAATTGTTAGTGGAAACTAGTCTTCCAACCACGATAAATGCCAGGGTCTATGTTAATTTACCAGAGGGTAGATGGAATAGTAAACCAAGCAAATTTTGATATTTTTGATGGTTTATAGATGTAAACAACCAGCTATGCTAAAATTGGGGATGCGTACGAATTTTTACCAGCTGCACGAAGATTCTTGGAGGGATCGTCATCATCAATTCATGTTCAGATTCCCATGGTATGAACATACCCCATTCATCCCATATAACTTGACCATGCATGGATTTATTATTGATTTATTGGATCATCTAGTGCCATGGGAATCCATATTAAAGCTGATTATTATTGATTATTGATTTATTCAAATCATGATTTGTTGGATCATCTTGGATTCGAATCCTCGAATGCCACAGGGATAAAAAATCAGGAGAGGTTGGATACAGAATGACCACTGACATCCATTATTGACGCCACCGGTTGGGGGTTCTTTGGCTTTGATCTTCAAGCCACAAGCGTGGATTGGGCCAATTGAGTGAATGTTTATATAATGTTGTGTAAGTGTAGATCGACAGATCAAGGGTGCAAAATGTCATTCAGAGCAACGAGTTTAATACGTAGTCTCTTTTTTTTGGACAGAAGTTGTGAAGGCCATGTGCAAGAATATCTGTGATGATTGAATCAAACTTGACAAAATACGGTTGCCATTCAGGATCTTCGAAAGCGTTTGTCCATATCAGATCTCAGTTCCATGGACAGCATGTGGCGCCAGATTTCTTCATACATTACACACTTAAACATACTTAAACAAGCGCCCGCATGCGGACAGGATCTAAACTGACTGGGTTGATCTGAGGATTAGCTTGAAGAAAATGAAAATCAGTAGCCGGATGTAGCCGGTTGAGTCGTTCCCAGGTGCAACGCCTGATTGAAACCGAGTCATTCAAGCCGCTCTCACTGAGTGCTACTGGGCTGGAAATGTTGATGGTTTCTGGATGTTTCTGGTCTTCAGACGACTGGAAATGGAGGTATGTACCCTTTTTTTTCTCATTGTAATGGAGATAATGATGATAAACCGCGATAAACCATGGGATTTTCATATAGTCATATATGTTCATTGGGTCTTCCCCAAACATTTTCGGACATGTGCCCTCCCAGGAAGTGGCAGCCAGACTGAGCAGTTCCTCCGAAAGGGTGTTGGACGCGAGCATGATGAGCTTGGAACAGGCGCCGCAACGCGGGGTCCCACAGTTTTGGACCGCATCAAACCGTTGGAAGTCGGTTGAACCCGGGTAGTGTTTTCTTATGCGTTTGTTCTCTGTCGGATAGAATGAAGTGCATGACCATGATCATGATCATGATCATTTGTCTTGTTCTTTTTTCTTCTTCTTTTTCTTTTTCTTCTTCTTCTTCTTCTTCTTTACCTCCATCTCCATCATCATCATCATCATCATCACCACCACCACCACCAGCAGCAGCATCATCATCATCATCATCATCACCACTCACAACAATATGATGCCTTTTTCCACATTGGCTCTGCATGTATTTGGGACCTTGCCCAATGAGTCCTCGCCATGATCCGGGCAGGTTTTGCGACTTCATCCAGATTTGGTCAGTGTCTGGGAGCAGGACCGATTCGGATCCAGTGTGGTCAGGGCATGTCAGCAGCGCATCAGGGGCTTTCCATAGTCATGGGGGTACCCCGCTGGACCGCTGGATGGTTTAGAATAGAACATATGGGTATGGATCAATACCTATTAATACCATTTTTCGGGGGATGAACATCCATTTACCAGCTATTTTGATGTTCACCGGGGTACAAGGTTTTGACACACTGCCATATCCGATTAAAATGGATGATTTGGGGGTACCACCATGACTTAGGAAACCTCCATGTGGAGAATCTAAGATCAGCATCCTGTGTTCCAGAAAACGGCTTGTGACCTCCAAGCTTCAGAAATCATATATTTACAGGTTATTTTCATGGCACCTTCTCCAAATCTGTCCCATTTCGTTCCGACCAAAAATAGCTGCCATATGGATTTATATGGCAGCTTATATAATCTTAATATATAGAAAAGCCACTGGCCACATGGTTCATCATGTTTCATCCCAGAACACCGGTTCGAATGTCACGCATCACGCTTAGGACGAGTTTGGGCTCATGGTCTCCGTGCCACAGTCTCCCTGGCTGGGTGCCAATGCTAAGCCACCAGAGGAGCATGGAGTGCCCAAAGGGAAGCCACAGACACTTGGCGGATTCCATGGGATTCCCAGTAGAAAACTCCGCCGTTTTTTCAGAAAATCTGGAGATCATGGACTAAGAGCTGGTTAGATGTGGAGCATGGACTAGAGCTTGATTTGATACTGTATGGTGAAAAATTTGGTTTTACATGGTTCAACATGCTTCAACCATATGTAACATGTAGATATTGTCAAATATGATTGTACAGATAACCCTCATTAGGTTCATGACACTCTGCAACGGTAATGATTTTACAAGCACTGTACCTGTTCCGATTGGGGTTGATTGTCGTATTCGGATCGCCAGAAACGATTGGGGTTGATTGTCGATTGTCGTATTCGGATCGCCAGAAACGGCATGGAGATAGGATTGTGGTGCCAGCTGAAGCTGCTGCGCCCCTGCAGTGCAGTCGGGGCATATCATGGTTGTTGTCACACTGAGGAAAGGGAATCGAGAGCAGGCAGGTGGTGGGTTGCAGCGTTGAGCTTTGACTTCTTGCAACTAATGGACAGCGGGCCAGAGTCGGCCAGAGGTATTCTCCCAAGTATGTCCAGAGAGACGCATAGACTAAATTGAGTCTTTGGCACAAAGCAAAGACGATGGTGATTGAGAATGTCTGAGTACACTTCCGTGCAATATGAGTTTGTCTGCAAACGGCACCCAAGGACAACATGGTTGCTCACCCTTGTTCATTATCTTCCCCATGAAAATGGACGTTTTGGAGTATACCCCATTTCGAGGCAAAGCCGTATGGCGATGGATCCAAACCTGTAGTGCGATATTTACTTTACCAGATATGTTGATGTTACATTGATGTTACCAGGCTTTTACAAGTTGCACATCTTGCTACAGTGTTCGCCTCTCGGATGGTGTGGTGGTTGTCTCATGTTGTCTCCAAGAGGTGGTTGCTGGTCGGTCAATCCTCTTTTTGGCAGGTCCTCAATGGAATTTTGCGCGGGAAGGCAGCTGTCATGGCTTTTTGCGTTGCCTTTCAGAAAGTATTGAATAACTAATTCCTTGGGATCCCTTTCTTCGAGCATTAAGTTAAGTACTCTCCTAATTACAAACCATGGTTTTCTATTGGGTTTGTTCGTTTTGGAACCGGAGGATGCTTGATGTTAAGGGGGATGAGATGTGGGATATAGATAGACATGTCAATGTGTCAATGTGTCACAAAGCATCACGAGGCCGTTGGAACAGAGTTGAAAAAGTTGGGTGAATCCATAAGTTGATGCAGTTGGTTGATTTCGAGGGGAACGAAACATGGAGATGCTCGTTTTACCCGTTTTATGCACCAAACAAGGCCTTGGACATCATTGAAGATCTCACAGTGGTGCCTGACCTTCAGGAAAGCCTTTGCAAATGTCTTAGATCGCGATAGCTTGTGGACTGACCAGTTGATGTCCTGCTGTGGACCACCCACCATGTGCTGCAGTTTGTGCTTGCCTTCTACCGATATTGTATTGATTGTGTGTTGACCTTTTGTTGACTTGGTTTATCTTGTGGTAGATTGCCTTAATTTGCTTTGAGAGGGCTCTGTGTGTGTGTGTGTCGACCGTGGATTGATCATTGGTCTGAACCGTCTTAAGCTGATTTTGCACAACGTGTTGGAAGTGGAACGGAGTCAGGGATATGGAACGAACATCCAGGATGTGTCACATGTGGTTCGGAAGCAGCTAAGAACGATTTTGCACCGCATGGCGCCGATACACGAGCACGTGCTGTGCATATGTCGTGGCAAGGTGACATTGCGTCCATCTTGCTGGCTTCCCCTGACAGGCTGGGTTTGGGATGATGTCGGTCAAAATTGGAGGACTACACCATACAAAACACCCATTGTAGTTGCAAAAATAGACCAATGTCAGGCGCATGGGGCCTAGCAATTGTTGGCCATGCAGTTTTGATGTGGAGTGATGATGAAGTCTGTAGAGATGTGCTCATGGTGCGCAGTGAGCGCAGGACAATGCTGGTTTCCAGCTTAGGGAATCGCATCTCGAACAAGACCAGGCAGGGCAATCCCACTTTTTTGCAGAGCTATCCACTGCTTGACACTCTGAGCTACGCTTATTTGACATTATTTGACCATGAATGGTGAGAGTATCTATTTACAACAAGTGGAACTGCAACTGCCACAGCAAGTGCGCAGCTACCACCAGCGCCAACAGTTGGGAAATGAAAAAACAAGATCGTACTGTACAGGTGACCAGGTGCTTTACTGCCCAGGAATTTCCTGAGATGTGCGAAGTTGCGTACTGCACAGCTCCTGCGGTGCTTTGCGGATGACTTTGTCCTTGAGGAGCTGCACAGACCATGCTGAAGTTGAAGCCTTTGTTGATTCACCGCTGTTGAATAAGCAGAGAATTGATCTTCTGATTCTTCTGAGGTATGATGGACCATACTCTACTTTACCCTATACTTTACCATTTAGGGGATAGAAAGGAAACTATCCTCGAAACATGTCTTCCCATCCTACCTGGGATAATGATCCCCAAGTTGAAACCAATGAGTACTGCCTGCCCAAGGAGAAGGGCGCTGGCACCACTGTGACCTACACCAAGGTGGGGCTGGCCTCTGGGGGGTCGGCAATTCGCTCGCTTCAAACTGGTGCCTTTGACCTGCTGCTGGTGAACAGGGCATCGGAAACGCCCGGAAACGCAGACATGGAGGACGAGGATGGAACCAATCAATGAGAGCTGAGGAATGGCAATCAGTTGGCAGGAAGATGTTGCCAACTAGGTACAGGTAGCATTTGGAACAAATCTGGCAACTCAGACAATGGTTTGATTTCATTCATGAAGGCCATCAAACTCGAAGGTGGGAAAGTTTCCGAACAAACCGTGCAAACATTGTCGGAAATGGATCACACATGAGAACCGTGTCACACTTGTTTCTCACACTTGTTTCTCACCTGGATAGTCATTATCCAGTCTCCACATCATCCGATTGACATGTCTCCCTGTAGCAAAAACATCAAAGCGGATAATCTAGGGCCTACGGGAACACTAGTAGACATAGACGGGAAAAAACAAAAGCGAAATTCGTAGCATCGGTTGCTCACCTAAGTTCAAGCATGCCAACACACAGGCAAACAGAAAGAAAGAGAGAGAGAGAGAGATTATGTCACGACTGCAAAAACAATCAAAAACATCTCGTACACCAATGTTCCGGTTGACCATTTTGAAACAACCCACATGGTAGATTTGTTTATGGGGTTCAAAACAAGATGGATTCGAAGTGACTTCCATGTCCCGGGAAGAGTGGAGCCTGCCATAGGACGGGCCAGCTCATGAAACATTCTCCCAACCCATGAGGGTTCAAGAAGGTACATCGTTTACTGTTTTGGGAGGAATATATATATACATATATTATCATATATTGATATTAATTAGAAACTGATTACTTCCCTGTTTACTGTTTGCTTAGCACTTAGCAATTACTACGTAATTGATATGTATGAATTGCTAAGCAAACAGAGTTGAGCCTATAGGAGATGGACATTGGTTGACTTTTCGGTAAGGGGCCGTTAGATATTTGAGATAATCATAGTGCCGGTAGCACAGATGTGCCATAACAATCCACAAAAACAGTTGTGAAAACAAGATGGCAATAATAACTACGAACCATCCTTACGTTGCAGTAGCTACAGTAGTTATAATCCATAATTTTCCAGGTCCTTTCTCTCTTTTGGCGGGCTTTTGCCCGCCAGGCGGCTCCAGAGCAATTCTATGTCACACAGCAACAGCATCAGAGGACTCGTCTGGGAGAAATCGCTGGTTGAATGGGGATTGTTATCCCAAGTTGTAACTGAACGGGAAATGATACGAAATGATAGGAAAATGATAGGAAATGATAGGAAAATGATAGGACATGAGAGGAAAATGATAGGAAAATGATAGGAAATGAAAGGAACATGATAGGAAATGAGAGGAATACCTAATTAATCCTAATTTATATATTGTTACCAACACATATGATTCATATGGGATGGGGAGTCGGGTTCCCTGGAACCAGGATCGACTTTGCACGTCATTCTCGACTTCTGAAATTGGCGGCCGATGTGACCATGGATTTCAGGCGGAATTTCTATGACGAGGGGAACAGCAGAATGATTCCTAATCATGATATATCATGATTACTGATTACTTCTATTGCTTATATTACTTTCATTACTTAAATTACTTGTATTACTTATATGACTTTTGGAATTTCAAATTCTTGGTATCATTGTTACTTATCAATACATATCATGATGTTCATACAATCCACACAGTATGGGTTAATTATTTATCATGCAGAATTTCAAATCCATTTGGCATGATTTAGATTTAAGTTTAATGTTAGATTGATGGTTCCCACCCATTCAGATTCTAAGTTTGGGGATGGTTTACATACTCTTTACCAACGCTACTGAGAGACTGTCATGATTTGTGACTGACATATTCATGACATATGAAATATGATGAAGATCATGATGAAATATGATGAAATCCTCTTTCGTATTTTTTGTTTCCAGGATGCACACCAGATCATGAGATTTTCGAGGACAGATCCTGAGAGGGCCATCCATCCACATCGCCGGTTGGTTGCTGTGGTTGCTGTGGCAGGCAAGCCAAAGATTTCTCGGCAACTGACTTGATCAATGCCGTTTGCAACCTGTCGTTAGATGGGTTTGGAGAGACGGAGAGGCACTGGATTTGGACATCAGTGATGACCCCTTATTTCTCAAAGATCTGTTGTAGACAAGCTTGGGGACCAGAATCTCCAGCTTCTCTTCCGAACAGATTTCCAATATGCTCATGTTTCATCATATATATCATATATCTATGTTCGGGATGGCTTAACCACCATGACCACCAAGCAGATCGGAATTGGCTATAGGGATACCCGGGATACGCGGGACACGCCAGTCCTCAGAGTCCTCCAATGAGGCACGAGTGGCACCAATGGATTGATGATCGTTGACTGCAGAACAGCCGCTCGCCATCCGACACACAAGCGTGTTACTTCATGAATATCCATTTAAGTTATAATATGTGCATGTATATATATATATATCAATACAGCACTGTCATATTATATAATGATATATATATATATATATACAATATATATATATAATTATATATATTGATATATGATGAATTATTGTCAAACATCATATAGCTATAATAGCTATATAATCCGATATTCAGCTGTTAAGATTATGATAAACATCATATTATTACAAACATATCCAACATTATCCAACTATAACATCATCTGGTTATTTCCAGCTGTTCCCTTTTTTCACGTCCCCAGGAGGCGGAGCAGTCCATCAGTGCCTTGCCTGGCGCTATACAGCACCTTGGACCTGACCTGATGGACCCGGTGGACCCAACCTGGTTATGACTAACCGTTCGCCATGGTGAAGCCATGGTTCATAGAAATAGATGGTTTACCTATGTTTACCTATTAAAAATGGTGATGTTCCATGGCTAGACCCTGAAAATCACCAATTTTTTAATGGAAACTAGTCTTAAAAAAACCCGATAAATGCCAGAGTCTATGTTAATTTATTGGAGGGTATATCATGGAGTAAAATACCATGTGCTTTCTTTATCTTTCTTAGAAAAATATTTTTTTTGGATGAATTTACTGGAATGATGGGAATTGGATTGGGATACAATGATGATTATGATGAACATGCCATGACATGTGCATGATTACATATATATATAGATATATTATACCTTATTATACATACATGCATGATCATGCATGTATTTTTATAACGACAGACCTCCGCGACGTGGCTAGTGATGATGGGAGGTGATTGGGGTAACTATCCCCAAATGGTCATTTTTTTCAGGGTGGGGAATTTACTGTATCTGATTTATCCAGGTACGTTTACATGACCCTTAGATCCTGAATGTTTAACTGGTTGGTGTTGTCGAAAAGATTTCAATATCCATCCTAAAACTGGGATTGGTGACTGACTCTCATGTTGATTCAGGAGACTTCGATTTGTTGAGAGTTTCCAGAGGAAGTCTTTCATGCACTGTCACATACAAATACACATGCAGATATATTACACGTCGTCACGTTACATTATATTAGATAGATACTGTAGATGGAGGATAGATAGATACAGAATGATACAGACATACAGACATACAGACATACAGACAGACATACACACGCACACACACATACACACACTATAATGCATATCAATGCATATCATAGAGGTAAAACTTCTGAGTCCGTTGGTTGAGTTTGGCCGATCTCAGGCTGTACAACGTGACTGCTGAGTATTTGAAGGAGGTAACGGGTTTCGCCGGAGGAATATTCGATTGGGATCACCATCTTTTTACGGCATTTAAATGTAGCCATTATGAACTGCCGACGGAGGACGGAGAGCCTGGAAACAATCATCGGGGGCCGTCGTTTGCAGGTGCTTCTATCCAAACGACATTGATGGGTTTTGAGTCATCGCCCCTAAAATTCCTCTGGATCTAGTGACTAGCATTGAGAAATCACCAGTAAGTGTCGAAGCGCGATACAGGCGAGGCTGGTGGTTGCGCTGCTCGGCTGGGAAGGATTGAAAGACACTGGTGCTGCAGTCGATAGAGCGATGCTACCCGTAGCCTGCTAACCATTGCTAACCAGCCAATGCCGAGTTCGTATTCTTGTATAATAAACCCTCACCACCAGAAGGTCTAGATCCATGAGAAGGTGTTCACCCCCAAATAACGAGCAGCAACACTAAACATGGAGTTCATGAGATGTTTCCTTTTATATCTCAATGGTAAATAAGAAGTTGAATTCAAATCAATTTACGTTCAATTGATTTTCCTGTTAAATCTAAAGATTCTAAAGGATAAGTAAGGATTTCAATGGAAATCATTTTACTTTCAATTGAGTTTCCTTTTAGATCTAAAGGATAAGCAAGGAGTTCAATTGAAATCAATTTATGGCCAGCGGGGCTGAGGGTGTTCTTTAATTGGGGGTGCACATGCACATTATTTGGGAGGGACAACCGACCTACAGGGGTACCCTTTAAGAGCTTCTCAAAATGCAACTTTTTAATAAGAAAGTAATAAGAAAAAATGCACGTTTTTTTCAATCATTGTCCTCGATTTTGGGGATTCTGTACCTTGAATCTCTTCAATACATCTATATATATATTGTCATAACTACAAAGCATCTCCTCCATTGACTCTGGGCAATACATATCCTTTCCTGAACCATTTGTATCATCCGAAGCCAGCACCAGAACCATCAGGTCAGAAACATCAGAACCCTACTTTCTCAGCAAAAACAAAAAATCCAGAAGGGTGTTTTTTTTTTTATAGGGGGGTGGCCACCCATGTTGATTTTTATAGGGACCACCCCAGCCAGCATCCCATGGGGATCGTCCCATGGGGGATGGGTTTTTCGAGAAAAATCCCGCCGCGACAATCGGTTTTGTGCAGCCAGTTGGATAAAAGAATCTATACAATAGGTTAAACAGCATATAGATAATACATGATGATACATTATATATATATACATTCAAAATCATTCAAATAGACATATTGCCTTGAGAATGATATTATGCAGACAAGGAACCCAGGAAAGTGAAAGTCAAAAACCAATCTCCGGGTCAGGTATTGTTGCATCGGCTGCCGTTCGGCTGAGTGGTGCCAGGCACTGCGATCACTTGGCGCAGGGTTCATCAGGCTTCATGAAGTGTGATCCAGAAATGGCTCATCAGTAGCAGCACTTGGAGTTTTGGGTGGTACAGTAGTTACAGCAGTTTGTAATTTATATATAATTATACAAGTATATAATATAATTGATTAAATAACAATATTTGTGATGTATCAAACATTGATAGACATTGCTAGTTGCATGAGCTTGAGGATGTGCTTTTCAGGGGCTGTTCCCGGCCCCAAAAGTGTTCCCATATGGATCAACTCTACCCCGTAGCTGGGTCAGAACATCTGGGTCAGAAAATGCTACCCGTAGCTGTGCTTGACTTGGGCATTGTTCAACAGGTTGGTGGGTCAAACATTTAAAAAAAACATAATATATGGGATGTCATCCTTCCCATTGACTAACTCATATTTTTCAAGATGGGTATTGCACCACCAACCAGTCAACAAGTCCTCGGTGGATGTCGGTGCCCAGGAGCTTTCTGGCTCCATCATTGCGGACAAGTTGCATTACCTGCGCGGCGGCATCGCGGCATGGCTCCATGAGGTGCGCCATGCCATGGCGAAGATGAAAGGAACTGACCAGTGGTTCCAATATCCCAGTGGTTAAAATAGAATCCAATATGATGGAAGATCCATTACCAGATGAATATCAAGATTTTTTACTGACCATTAGTAGAACACAAATATTTATCTGGTTGGTGGTTTGGAACCATGGTATTTTATGACTTTCCATCATATAGGGAATGTCATCATCCCAACTGATGAGCATTTTGTTCAGATGGGTAGGTCAACCACCAACCAGAAATGAATTAAATATTACTGTAGTAGAATCCAATATGATGGAATATCCAGTATATTCATGATGGAATATGATGTTGATATCCAAGTAACATGAAATAAAGTCATGGAAATCCCAATAAATCATGAATACCAGTAGTACCGCACAAGGCGGTGGCGGAAGTTTCAAAATAGGAAACCTATAGGAAAGGTTGGGTGTTGAGAATCAGGGATGACAGAGCGAAGCCACTGATGGAGCGACAGGTCTCCTCTCTTTCTCTCTCTTTCTCTCTCTCTCTCTCTCTCTCTCTCTCTTTCTCTCTCTTTCTTTCTCTTTCTCTGATTATTTACCTACCTACCTACCTAACCTACCTAA
>Ga0126342_10000664_pt1 | contig 40460 bp, 33 predicted proteins | sample Cyp1metagenome_FD_92528 | JGI IMG/M metagenome (GOLD analysis project Ga0126342, IMG submission 92528) | Coral microbial communities from Lord Howe Island, Old Settlement Bay, Australia - Cyphastrea 1 metagenome | ecosystem: Host-associated > Invertebrates > Cnidaria > Coral ...
AAAATGATGGGAAAATGATGGGAAAATGATGGGAAAATGATGGGAAAATGATGGGAAAATGATGGGAAAATGATGGGAAAATGATGGGAACATGATGGGAAAACGATGGGAAAATGATGGGACAACGATGGGAAAATGATGGGAAAACGATGGGAAAACGATGGGAAAATGATGGGAAAATGATGGGAAAATGATGGGAAAACGATGGGAAAATGATGGGAAAATGATGGGAAAACGATGGGAAAATGATGGGAAAACGATGGGACAAAAGGTTGCGAAACTGAGGATGAAACCACAAGCTGGAAAAATCTGCAAAAAAGCTGGGAAAAGAAGAAGGATACAGCAAAAATCTGGTAAAATGCAAGGAACTGGAAGATTAAATCCACCACAAATCATCAATCGTTTGGTCAAACATGGTGGTTAAATCATGAACCACCAAAACTGAAGATATTTTTGAAAACAACGCAATTTGGAGATAGAATGGATATGATGGATGGGTATATGTTGCCCAGAAAAGTCATCAATACCCTCTGGTATTCTGACATGCTTACCAGCATTTCTTCTTTTATATCCAATGTATAGATTACCATTGCCATGTTTGATTAACAGGGGGTGCCAGTGGTTTGGGATTGTTTGGCTGGTCGATTCTTTGGATTGTCTTGTTTTTGGTGCGGGGATGCGTTTTATCATAGTTGTGATTCCTCCATCCAAAACAGTACATTTTTCCAAACCTAACTGTCCCCACCACATGGATGCTTCGCAAGTATCTTTGCTTCGCTGTTTGACATTTTTAGTTTGGAAGCTTCAAAGACCCCAGATCCCCTTACCATCCCAGTTTGTACCTTGTTCGTAACCATGTCCCACAATTGGTTTAATATGGTTAATTAGTTATAACTGATCTCCCCCTTTACCGCTGGATCTTGAACAACTGTAACCAGAACATTCACCCTTACAACATTTTAATAACTATTGGGCTTAGTGTGGTGAACCCAACAGTAGGCCTACCAATTGGGAATGGTTTATACCACCCATTTATGGTCATATTGGGCGTTGTTTACAGTTGGGAATGGTAAGAACAACGGTTTCCTGCAGATTGTCCCTCAAATCCGGTTGTTGAGTTTGCCACATTTCGATATTGTCAACCCTCTGGCAATGAAACATGGCAATGGAAGGTTCCCCATTTATAGATGATTTTCCATTGAAATTGCCTAGTGAGAAGCGGATCTCCCAGCTAACCATGTTTGTTTACCGGAGCAATGACCCTAATTACAACATCTTACAACATAAGTCATACCTGTATCTCCATTATGCTCGTATCCCGATTCTCTTGATGGTTTATATCTCCATCATATATCCATAAAATATATCCCTAATTTGGCGGTCTTTATCCCGTTAATTGTGGGTGCAGTGCCAGTAAACTAAGTGGGTCCCGTATCCCAACGTATTGGGCTCAAAATCACCGAAAAAATCACCCCAAACATAGCCCCAAATATCATCTCAAGTTGGTTAAAATCCCATCAAACAAATAATTATATACGCCACTTGAGTTTTGCATCATATATTGTTTATGGTATCTATATGTATCTATAGCAACCCCAAAATAGAATAAAATAGAACAGTGGGAACCTGGAAATATGGGGTATATAAATATCATAGTTCGCTACCATCCCACCTTTCGGCATCTTTTTTTTGGGATTACCACAACAAAATACTGTACATATTGGATATAGCCTCCTATAATCAACCACCATCTACCCACTCATAGTCCCATATATTCAACCATGGTCATATATAGAGACTATCATTAACCATCAACTATAACTAAGTAACTAAAACCATCATTTTTAACCCCATATCATTTCAACCATCATTTCAACCACTAACCATGTTTTTTTTGGATGAACATGATGAACCATCAAATCATGTTGTTTTCTTGACTACAACCACTAAGTTATACCTATACATACGTTTATATATATATATAGTTATATATATATGTTATATATATATATATAAATATATATATATATATATATTCAACCATCATCAACCATCAACTACTATCCATCAACTATCCATCATTTCAACCACTATTAATCATCAAAATCCCAGGCATTTCTCCGTCTTCCTTTTTTCGGTGCCGAGGAAGGCGTTGCCCGAGGTGGAAGCCCAGGCCTTGGTGGCTCTGGCGCTGGGACGGCGCGAGGAGTTGCAGCGCCAGTGCCGCGACGCGCAACAGGCGCGCCGGGAGGCGCGAAGCATGGGGGAACAACGGGTGGAAAGACCGGGAAAATGGAGGAAATCCTGGAAAATTGCCATTTATAGTGAGTTTTCCCATTAAAAATGGTGATTTTCCATAGTTATGTTAGTTTACCAGAGGGTAAAACATGTAGACACATGTGTTTTTGATGGATTTTGAAGGATGTCTTTGTCGCTGGACTTGGTTGAAATTGTGTTGTTGAGAAGATGATGTAAACAAATTGGGGGCTGGAGCGGTTTATTTATTTGTTTCATTGGAAAGGGAAATGGTAAAGGTGAAACAAGTATGCAGGGTAATGGTGGTTTGGCAGATGAATTTTGTTGATTGGGAAATTGAAGTTTTGAATCTGGGGTGGACATGGACGTTAACGGACCCAAGGTGTATAGAAATACAGGTATCTCATATGGATGGGATTGATTCCAGTTGTATTCAATTTATAGTCTAGTGCCTTTTTTTTGGTTCACAGTGGGTGCTTGGTTGGTACTTTGAGTTTCGATATCACCAGATTCTCTCCGTTGTTCCTCTTCAATGGCCCGGGTGACGTTGAGGAAGAGATGTCTCCAGAAGTGGCTCATTTGCGGAAACTGTCTATGGAGCAGCAGGAGGCGGCAGCCCCTAAGGAATCGGATGGTATGGTGGATTAGTGGAGCCCAGACATAGAAAAAACACATCGACTCAATGCATATGGAGGTTTGCCAACCCAGCAATGGCGGTCTATTCCAACCAAACCACCAGTTATACCGTTATAAAGGGACCTAAAGGGTGGGAACATCTCCAATCTTGCAAGTATTTTGCAAGTAAACCGTTTACTTATTGCATCTTATTAAATACTTATCCCCCAAAATACCGTGCAGCAAAGTCGAACATATAGCACTCACAAGAGCCTTGTGTACGAATGTCCAATTTGCCCACCGTTCCCCATGTAGATTGCATCCAGAAACCCACCATGTTCATCCATTTTCAGCAATGTGTGCAGGAATTGCTCAGGCGTCGTGAGCAGATCGTGCAGATCGAGCAAAGCAGCTGGGTGCAAGCACTTGGGGGGTGAAGCGTCAACATTTGGGGCTAAACCATCCAGAATGTGGGGATTCATCTGCCAACCCCATGTTTTGATCCATTCAATGATGTAAGTTGATCTACATGAAAAATCTGGAGTCAACAAACTGGTGAAGGGTAGGATTCAGCTGGCAACGGGGACTCAACTAAACAGGGATATGCAGGGACCAGCAAGTACTGGGAAAAGCGGTTGGAGAATGGTTGGTGAACGGGTTACTCTTCTGATTTAATTTGGGCTGGAACATCGTGCCCAATGGTTGGTTGAGATCAGTCGTGGGCTTGGGCTTTGGGTTTTGGCGACCCCCAGAATGGTGTTTTGGTTGAGCTTGGTGACCCTTCTGCTTGTGGTTTGACTGTCCATCCTGAGCTTAGCACGGGTTGACTGGTTGGATGACCATTTCTAGGAGGATTTCGGTGAATCTAGGAGGATTGTTGGGCCATCCAACTGAGGTGGACACTACCAAGCATGGAAGCGAAACCCGGTCACAGAATGGAGGGCAAATGATCATGTGACGATGTGGTGTGGGAAGCCCAAGGGCCCAAGGGTTAACAAAAACATACCACAATCTGCCATTCGGGGATATCTCATAGACATTCATACAACGAAGTTTCATAAACCTCTCCAGGGGTCACAACAACTGAAGCGAACCGGGAAAAATGGCATGAGTGTCACCAGTCTTCCAAAGAACTGTTCCAGCCATATTAATCATCAAACCATCAAACCATGTCATTTAACGCGGGTTGAGAGTGTGATGCCAAAGTGTTTGGTGGGCCAAACCCATTGCTTCCCCCACTTACCATGAACATCCCTGAGCCCTCCGCCATGTCACAAGGCGCTCATTTGCGACCCATTCGCAAGCCATCATTGGAAATTTTGGAAATCTGCATCCATTTTTGGGCTCAAGATGAATGACGAATTTTAGATGATGGCGCCTTTGGTTCCTTTCCTGGAGCATCTTGGAGCCTTTTTTTTTAGGCCAGGGCCCTCCCTGAGGGAGCGCCATGAAGGTCCAACCCTTGGACGAGGAATCCACCCCCAGTGGCGCCGCGGCACCCCAAGGGCCCCCGGCAGCGCCAGAGACTCCCCCAGAGCCGCCCAGCCCAAAGTCCCCAAAGTCCTCCAAACCACCAGGGCAGCCCTCCAGGTTGCTGCAGGCGCCCGAAGCGGCCGGGAAACTTGGAGGATTTTGGAGGACATTTTTTTGTTGGGGAAAGGAAAGGGGCATTCCTGTGAGGACTGGGTCATAGATGAATTGATAGATGATGATATGATAGGTATATTTGGAAGAATTTTGGACCAATTCCCCATGGAATCTGTTTGCCTTGTTGTTGGCCGTCATGTTAGGAAGAGTGCCCACTTGGGCTACCTATTCAGAGCCTTTACGGCCACGCCTGCTGGGGGTGGCTTAGGGAGGAGATGTAGCATTGAGGAGTCTTGCAAAGGTGGGCGGGTGAAGCAAACCATCAAAGGATTTTTCCAAACCCGGTGCTGTCTTGGAATTTGGAACTGCAAACTCACCAATGGTTTAGCAGAATTATCCTTTGAACATGGCCATATTGGAGCATCCGTATCCCCATTTTCGGACAAAATTCAAACAGTTGCATATCCCGAATGAACAGGTTAATCATCAATCATATCGTATAGCCATAAAATTGTGATCTGTGGGGGATCCCCCAATGTCAGACACACCTGCTTCTACCCCACGCGACAGGTGATGTGGAGAACATGGGTGGAGCGAGATTGTGTCTCCCAACGGTGCGTGGTACCGTCCTTTCTTCCCTTCTTTCCAGTACATTTATCTTCATTGGGCTGCTGGCGTTGAGCGCGGCTGAACATGGACTTCATGGATTTCCTAGAACAGCTTGGTTAACACTGGCACTAAGATACCTTGGTTGGGCCTTTCTGTTCTACATCCCCATCCATTTTATGTCCGTACCGCCGCTTGCTCGCTGAACGCGCGCTGTAGCCCCCGAAAGGATAGTGTTTTACCATGTTTTACCACTATTTTTGATAGGATTTTACGTTTTATTGTCTAACTGTTGCCGTTGCCATAGACTTTATGGAATCTTCAATGACCTGTCATCCCCGCAATGGCAATCGAACCCAGGTTTGTTCGCAACTTCTTGCTCTGGTCACTTCAACCAGGGGATAGCCTTAGAGACGCCTTGGCCCATGGTAAGGGGGAGGACTATCCAGTTTGTCTAGGAAGGCGTGCGGCCTTCTTCCCCTATTTTGTGCACACATGTTGCTGGGTGGTTCAAGCGAGCCATTGAAAATACCGCTTTGGAGTGGTGAAATATAGGAGGTTGTATATACTAGAGATTGTCACAATCCATGCGGGGAGCCCCTACTTGTATTTACCAACCAGTACACTGGGATGCGATAGGGGTATTTTTAATGGCTCAAGTAGGTATGGATCAAACACTTTTTTTGCCAAGCGTGTCATATGTAGTACTCCATTTTTGAGCCATGCATATATATTTTACTGTAGTAGATATTTGTTCCCAGCCCAGTATCCAGGGGGCATGTTCCCAAGTGGCAAGAAACATAATGACTTCCTGATTTGCGTTTTATTTGCCGGGATTGAAAGCAGCAACCAGGTTGGCTGTCAGTGTATGCTATATTGATCTTTGTGAGCATTGGTGAGGAGGGGTAACTTCCTCTTTGAACTTTGAGCAAGTTGTGTTGTTATTTTTTCTCCTTCAGGCTTTACACTGATAAGGTTTGGCAAGTACCCCACAAACATATGAATGAACCTAAGCAGGAAATGCCCTATATATACACATATATATATATACACATATATATAATATAATATATATATATATAATATATATATATATATATAATATATAATATATATATATATATAATATATACACATATATATATAATATATATATATATATATGTGAGTGATTGTTAATATGTTTCCGGTAATATGTCAAACCAATCCAGCGGGGGCATCATTGGCAGATGCAGATTCAGTATGCGGACAGATATGCTACATTTCAGCACAGTACTTCACATTATGTTCCATTGCATTGTGTAGATGAGATATCATTCTTCATTGATTTATTCACTGGCTTATTGCAGGCATTTATTCACTGGCTTATTGCAGGCACACATGCATCTTTTGCTCAAACTGTGTTATACCCTTTTGAGTTGGGTAACTTGAGAGAGCGGGGTAGGTCAATGCCAATGGGACCTTTTTTAGGGGAGGGGAATAAACATCCATTCGCCGATGTGTCGATGTTCAGCCAGGTACTATAGGGGTTTGACCATGTTTGACCCACATGGGCACCCAAAGTAAATGACAGGGATGAGACAAAGCGAACCGGTTTGGATAAGATTGCTCGGGTTAGGTTTGCACAGCTGATGGTGGGATGATCTTCCTTTGTGGATGCATGCTTGGCTTATTGCGCTTATACAATCAATTACTTCTATATCTACGCTATCCATCGCTATCCATTTTTTATCCTGTACGTCCGCCACGGCCACAACAAGTTCCCTGGGAAGGTCAAATCAACTCATCTCATTGGCATGGATCACAACTCTGCCTGCCATGTTTTTTTGGCACCCAAATTTGACCCAGACCTATGCAACGAGTTGTAGTTTTCAAGTTGCCGGGGTCATGTGTTTTTGGGGTGGATCACTATGTCACCATGGAACATTTGGCCAGGTCCGAGGTCGTGATTGGAACCGAGTCACCGAGGTATTTCGGCCTCGTGCCCATTTTTGGCTTGGGAAACATCTTCATGGTTCCGGTGGGAACTTGTGCCTCCATGCTCTTTGCACCACCATTAGTGAGCAGGAGCTACCCTTTCAAAGTTGGCCCCTCGGCGATTTTGTTCCCCATCGTCGGCTTTCTCCTTGTACCTTGGTGTAGATTATCATGAGGGACTCTGGTGATGGCGCTGGAGACTGGGAGATAATGTATATACATAGATGCACGCATATGCACGCATGCATATCACACTGGACGCACATATTATACCTACAGAGTTTCAAGGATTCAAAGGAATAGAGACAGAGAGAGAGAGAGAGAGATATATATATATATACGCATTATACATATTCAAATTACGACCAGTATGCAGTTGTTTCATACACATGCACATCCAGAACTTTCTACACATGGGTCATGGATTCCGATGATTCCGCAGGTGGTGGGTAGCTACATCCTATTGCGGAGACTCATTGGTCCCTCCTTGGCCTCCGTGATGCCGCTGGTGCTCAGTGCCTATGAGCTGCTGGGTACCGCGTTGGTTTGCCGCGTCTTTACCCGTGAATTCGTGCCTCGCCTTGGGGGTGGCAAGGCGACCCTCCTTTGAGTTGATTGGTTACCCTCTTAACATACAAAAACTAGGAAAAATCACCCTTTTTAGTGGGTAAATCAACCATAAATGGCAATTTTCAATAGCTATGTTAAATTACCAGAGGTTGGCGCGGGGGATTCTACTACCTGGTTGGGGATAGTCATAATCCATTCTGGGAATACGAACCAACCCGTATAATGGGATGTGATAGGGGTATATTTTCAAGGCCCAAATAAATAAATATCGCAATGGGAACGGAAATCCTCTATGCTAAACATTGCTAAACCAAGTGAGGGATTGTCCAGCAAGCCATGCTTGATTACCAGTTTTTTTTAAGCAGAAGGCGTCATGGCATTAGTATAAGCAAGCACATGTCTGGAATCCATGCAGGCAAATGTCCTGGAATAGTTGAGATGGATGTTCTCGAACTTCAAATGAGGTTGAATAATAGGTTACACTCACACACACAGATATATATATATGTATACATCTCTTTCTATATCTATATCTATATCTATATGTGTATATCTCAATTGCAGTTTTTTTTTGTTCATCCCCGGTCATTAGGGATTACATTCAGAAGGGCATTTTTGGCTGCCCTTCCCTATATGTTAGTTTGGCTGATCACTGCTCAGCCCCGTTAGTGGATGGTCCACCAACTGGATCCCACTGGTTGGTGGTCTTAATCGACGACTGTATTTCAGGAGCCAGGATACCCTCTGGTAAATGTTTACATAACTGTGGAAAATCACTATTTTTTATGGGTAAATCAACTATCAATGGCAATTTTCAATAGCGATGTTAGTTTACCAGAGGGTAATTACATGTTTCAAAAAACTGCATTGCGTATATTAGCTGTTGGGATGATCTTAAGCACCTGACTACAGTAGTATTTTTTTTAGTGGAACATTTAAGATCAGTTTTGTTTGTAATTGGCAATCCTTAGAAATTGATAGAGATTTTATGGGACTTGATCACATCTCACAGGTGGTGCAGAAAGAGGTACGCGAGGGCTACCTGGGCACCAACCAGGGCCTTGTTGTCTCCATGGCCATTTGCAACCTGCATGCGATGGCGGAAGGAGCTCGCCTCACGCTGCTCCTGGGAGGATGTCATTTTGTTGTTTTTTCAGGGAAAATCGACACATTTTTCTGGTTGTTCTATGAACTACCCAGGTTTAAATTGATACAGTGCACTTGAAGCAGTTTTTGGAGCGATGAGAGCGCGGATAAGCTTTCTTTTTTCCGGGGTGACAGCTGGGTAAACCCGCAAGGTCATGTGAATGATGTTTGTTCTTGTGAACCAAACCAGGACCCCACACAGACTGAAACCACCAGCCTACTCACAGTTTCGCCAGAGACATTGATAAGATTTCACCATCCTAAACTTCCAACTTGGAAAGAATGTAAGGCCTCAGTCTATTCTCAACTCATTTCCTCCCTAGTCTTCAATTTGAGCAATCCAAAGAACCCAACTTTACATGTGCTCAACTTGCAAGTTGCCTTGCCTTGGGTGAGCGTGGGAACTGCACTCAGTTCCATTCCTTGGACGGTTCGACCATGTGAAGATGAAACATTTTGTCATGAAAACTGGTTCGGTTGTTGTTCGCGGAAAGAAGAGGTGAACAACACACAAAAAATGATTGGCATCAACGATGGGCCCCTAACAGCCTAACAGCTACAATTGGATCAATCGGATAATTTCACCCAATTCAACTGCTAGACCCAACTTTTAGGGGTCCGATTTATACCTGGCATATCCTGGCATAGATTTTATATGGATACTATACATTTCTCATGGCCCTAACCCATTGGATATCATTTACGCTATACATTTCTCAATTTCTATCATTTTCATTTCATATAGGGACCAGAGCACTTGTTTACCCAGGCTTTACGTGGACAACTTGGAGAGTCAGGACTGGGACATCCTGGTGCCCATCGTCAGCGGCGTGCTGTGGAACGTCATGGTGCGCCTCGGGGGTCTGGATCGCTTCCTGCACGTCGTCACCAACGGCTGGCGGAAGCCGAACAACGGAAGCCGACTGCTGAGGGAGTCCGGCTATTGCGGCTGGGTGACGTTGGGACGGGGGTGGGAGAAGGCACCAAAAATTGAAGAAAAAAGAAGTGAAAAAGGATAGAAAAGGTGGGTAAATGATGGTAAATGCAGATGAAAACTTGATAATGAGATGATTATGAATGACTTGGAGGCAGAATCTGGGTAGAGCTGGGTTCCAAGCGCGAGGCGGTTTGCAGTTGTGGTCCTGACCCATGAAAGCAGGCTGAGTCTCTTGAGTTCCCGTCAAAACGCATAGATTTCTTTCCCCATCCTTTCCCCATTGTTTGATCGACGCCAATTTGACAATAGCATGCCAAGCGGATCAAACGCCCATTTTTAAATGTCTATAGAAGGACACCATCCTTAGCGATTTATATAAGTGAATTATATGCTCCCATCACTTATTTCTCGGCCCGGTGCCCCATTTTTGGGTTTGTTTCAATCTGTGTACATCTTTTCTCGTGGAAAGTCAACTGATCTACTCCATGTTTTGAATCAACCACGTTTGTTGCCTCGTTCAATGGATCGGTTGAAGGGAAAAATTATAGGAAAGCCCCATATAGCCCCATATTCCCTTAAACCAATCCATTGCCTCATGGTTTGGATCCTGCTGATGGTCCCATGCTGATTCCAAGCCACTTGGCCCCGTTCCGGAAAAGAGTTCTCCTGCATCCGTTGAAACATATTGAAACTATATAGATATATAATAACACATTATAGTAATACTAATGATAATAAAAATGATATAAATAATATATAGTAATAATAATAAATATAGGTAATTATATATAATTATATTCAGATTTAAATAGCTTCATCATATCATGTCCCATGAATTTATCTATGCTTGAAACCTCCAAGAAACCGCAGCGAGGTATGGGCTATCCCCGCTTCGGTGCCGTGGGCGCCCTGCTGTTGGCACGCCTCTGCATCAGCACGCCGATGCGCTTGGACGGACCCGAGCTGCGGCTCTTTGGCATCGTGCTGCTGGCGGAAATCTGCGAAGATCTTTGCAGCTGGGAGATGGTTGGGAGATCTGGGAGATCTGGGAGATCTAGGAAACTCCAAACATGGCGAAAAACTCAGATGGCAAAGACAATCAACGACTCCAGTCATCAGTTGCATGAATTTCTGCACTATCTTTTCCTGATTTTCCTGCTGTAAAGTTGGATTTCCCCCTGCCAGTTTCGATTGCCAGAGTGTTTTTGTGAACTAGCTCATCCAGTTTCAATAGCATCATCTTGGAAGATCTTGGAAGTGACTGGGCCTCAGTCTAGCTTCAGGGATCGCCGACAGTGGTACTAACTTCAATTTCCCGCTTGACCTGGTGATGGAAAACCATGCAATACATTTCGATGATAGACTCACCATCTATATCCATCTATTTTACTATAGTAGGCCATATTGCTAAGCAGCTATGTCGTTTTTGCATGTTTTTGCAATAGTCATTCTTCTCATAGAAATATGGGTCAAACGGCAGGCTGTTCCATTGCCAACTCCCCCGGGGCCCTTGGAAATCATGGAAGTCCTGAAAAAGTCGTCTTTGGAGGAGGATTTTTCCCATTCTACACTGAAATTTTGAAGCAGGAACCATGTGGGATTTTTGGACCTGCTGGCAATCTAAGATGGAAAATCACCAGATGTGGATCTTTATGGATGTCCACTTTTCTGTGAGCAATTTTGTCCATGTCAAACGCCAAGGGCTGGGCAGGTGATCCTAATTTTTCCAGATTGGTCTTGCCTTGGTTCAATGGTTTTTATCATATCTATAAATGTTTAACTGTATTAACCGCGATATTTTTTTATTTTTGGAGAAGTGGTTGAGAAATGTTGAGAATGAAGAAATCAGACGCATCTCCTTGAACATCTTCCGCCTTCGAGGCAGCTTCGTGTTGCGCTACGTCGGTGTCAACATGTTCCCCAGATCCAAGTTGGTGACTGATACTGGGCGCTGAATCGATCGGGGATGTTGCTGGCTTTGACGTGGTTGGTCAATGTTGGTCATCATGGCGACAAGAACATGATTAAACAGCATAAAACAAAACATAGCCTTCCACAGATCACATGAATTTTCCATACATCAATTGCGGGCACTTTTTGGTGAAACTCTCCACCAAGGAGCAAGAAGTACAGGAGATGGCCCAAGTACGTCTCGACAAGAGTAGCTTGGCCAAAGATGCGTATGGAGCTACAGTGAACACAGCAACCTATAGCTTCCATATTTGATTATCCCATAGATTTCACCATGGATTCAAGTCCATTCAAGTCCCCAATTCGGACAGGAAATACCCGTGACTGGAAAATCAAATCACCATTGTTCATAGGTCAAATTTAATCATCACGTTTATCATTTATACACCATTTTCCATGGCTATGCAAAATAATGAGAGGGTATCTATTTTTCTAGCTATCTTTCTGGTCGGGCATGTTGGAATCCCGAAGGGTTTTGGAGCAATGCCCGGTCGGCATATATTCCATATGCTCGATGTATGGAATATTCATCAACATTTAGTTACCCCAATAATCACCGAAACATGTAGGTAAATATACCATACATATACCATACATGGAGCATCCGGGTATGATTTGCCAGTTCCAATCTCCATGATTTTCCCTCGCCGCAGTTGAGGAAAGGGTTCGAAAGAGCCTGCTGGTAGAAGACGCTTGGCCTGCTGATGTTTATCATCTTCAGAAAAGAATCATGTTAAATCAATATCACCATTTTTTCTCCACTAGTGCATGCAGCGTGACCATCAAATTAACATCTTCAGGGTATCATTTTCTGGTGCTGTGCTACATTTTACACCGGCCCTGCGAACGTCACCGCCTTTTGGCAGGGACAGACTCGGCTGCGGCCAGCTCGCCGGTGACGTCTGAGAGCAGGATATCAATTGTCCCCAGTGATGCGGGCAGAAGGATTGATTCCAACAAGGACCGGTCTGATATGCCCCTTGACAATGGAGGGCTAGATGTGTGTTTTCTTTTTCATCTTTTTCCGTGCTATTTTTGGAGAAAGCAGATGGGCGCAGCATTTGCCTCGGAATTGTTGCCTACATTGACCCACATGTTTGAGAGGTGACGGGAAACGGTTGAAAACCATTGCAATCTAACAACTCTGAGGGGATCCATACCAACCTTGGCCATTTTGAGCATGGCAGAATACACAAGGGCTTATGACTGTCATGGAACCTAATCATCTTTGATGAATCTTGAATCATTTTACATCTAACATGGTGAAAGTTTGTGCATGCCAACACATGGAAATCAAACATTAGGCAATAAAGCTCTTCTTGCAGTGAGCAAAGATGCCTAAGCGGCGTGACGTATCCAACAGGAGCCGAACCTTTCTGGGAGTCCACCAAATTAGGGAACGATTCCCATATCGATATCAAAGCATTTTGACGGATTCGAGGGAACCTTTGTATGCCCAAACAGGCAGAACCATCACGTATTAGGATTCTTTATCATCATTTACCATATAGATCCATATCCTTTAATATGCTGATGGCTTAGGTCAATTAGGTCTTCCAAATATCCCCAATGTGCTACTTCCATCTACTTTTTTTAAAACGGCGCGGGCCGTTTTCCGTGAGGTCACATGCAGTCTCAGACAGGGCTTTGATGAAATCCACCTGCTGGAGTGTACGTGTGGCCTACGACTTCAGGTTTCGCATCGAAGCTTTTGATCCAATGCCCTTGTGGGCTCATCTTTTGCCCACCGCTATGGCACAGTTTCACACCATTTTTGCGATGGTGGTATTTTCCGGAGGCTGGGTTCACGTTGCATATTTTCCTGGCAGATGACATGCTTTAAGAATGTATGCTAGAATAGGAGTGTTTCATAGTGTTTCCTAAGATGCAGCACCGCAATTTTGTAGTCTATAAACACTCCATCAAAACGATCAATTCGCTTCCGTTTTGGTGTGATAAACACACCGTTGTTCCACGCTCTCATTTTCCCAGAAACACCAAAAAGAAGGAACTTCTTGGTTTAGTACAACAAGTCGTATTTTGAACCAATCTACCTACACAGCACTGCCACGTTGAAGTCAATTGAATTGAGGACTCGACTTCATTTTGGGCTTATGTGACTCGGAATGAAGACTTGGCTCAAGGCGATTTTCTGATTTTTTTCCGCCTTTGGCTACTCAACCATTTGGGGAATCTAAGAAATCTAATCCCATCGCCCTAATATTAAACATCCCCTCAATGGTCCCAACTATGTGTTTCTGGGGGTGTTGAATGTGAACGCGGGACGGGATTCAATTATACAATCCTCCAATTCTAGAAAAATCTGTGAAAAGCTCGGCGCATATTGGGCCTGTTGGGCCTGTTGGGCATGTTGGGCCTTGTGGGCCTGGAACTCCAAGGTGAGAGGATGGACTTCTTGGGTTACTCCTCCGCTGTCTTGTGGTGGCCCCTCTTGGACTCTGACAAGCTGTGCACGTCCTCGTAGAACTTTTTTTTCCCCAAAATAATGGCAGTATATTGCAGTGGCTCCAAGGTTTAGCTGACGTAGAGAAAAGCACAGAAGTGTTGTACTCGTAGTTGTTTTTTGGAGATGTCCTACTGATCATATTAATTTACGGTCATCCAATCATCCAATTCTACTGATGGTTTTCGGCATCGAATCTTGGAGTCATATTGACCATAGCCGCTAGTCCCCTGAGGGTTTACCCTGCATCCAGACTGGGCACCGTCTGGTCCCAACCCTCGACACGGACGCGATGCTGATAATTAGGAGCTGTGGCATACCGCCGCGACATCTTGCTGTGAGGTTGGGGCATCAACTGGACGTTGATCTTGGTTGGCCCTTGGAAATGGCCCTTTCCGGTATCTCTTCCGAAAGAATCTTCAAGCGTAGGTAGCCTCAAATTCGCTCTAGAAATCCAGTATGGCAAGGGAAAATATGGGAAATCCATGGAAATCCATGGAACTCCCCAACCTGTTTTGGTAGGACAATAATCCCTTACTGATACTGGCATATTTTTGCTTGTCGAACGCTTTGGAATGGCCCGACCCTGCAGCATGTTGAGCTTTCCGGTGTGTGTCCAGAGCTTGTTTTGCGCCGAAAATCCGCAGGTTCAAGCCAAGATCCTATATGATCCTATGATGTTACCAGAAAGGACTTGAACATATGGCAGAACCCCAGCAGGGGAACCTTTTTTCCAGGATACAGAATGATAGAGACCAATTCTGGCACGTTATGTGATGTTATGTGCCGAGTTATCTAAGTTCTATGTCAAGTTAGGTGGGTTCGATACCAATTGATATAAGGTAGGAGTTACAAGAGCCAATCTGCGTACATGGGTTATATATACACACATCACATATATAATCACACACACACACATATATATATACACATAATAACAAGCACCAATGTAACTGATGTATACTTGTTTTGGCTGCTCAAAAGCCCATGTTTATATCACATTGGGCCGCCTCCTGGGAGGCCAAGGAAGATCGAATCGGTTCTTGGTTTTTTCGGTTCTTGCTGGTTGATCAGTGGGATGGGGGATTTGCCGATTAGCCTCCACCAAATTAAGACTTGGACCCTGAAAATCGCCGAGAGAGAATCTTCAACCCCCCCGGAGGGTATGACATTATATGTCTTTGTCAGACACTTTATGATACTTTATGCCCCTTTTATCCATTAATTTCTAGATAAAGGTTGTTATTTATCATGTTCCACATTTTTCCACATGAACATTACCATACATATCATGAACCATCATCATAAATCGAGGTCGCCCACAGCGCCATGCTGCGAGTGTCCTGAGGAAATGAGGAAAAGGTGGCTGAGGTGCAACAGCTCTTCCAATCCTTGGAGGAACTTTCCCAGGCCACGCAGGACGGCACCGATGGCGTCGGAAGATGCTTGCCTTGGGGAGACGCACCATTGGGTGATATAATCATGGTAAATTGATGGCTTCATAGTGACTATAATGGTTATATTGGTTATGAATGGTTATGAGATCATTGAGAGATTGTATTATGAATGGCTATATTCGGCCATATCATCCAATCATCATCCAATATCACAGTTACAGAACCATGAATGGTAAATTGATGGGCCAAGGTGCAGAAAACATGTGCTCATCAGCGATGGCCACAGAAAACAACTTCATCTCTTTGAAGATTTCGATGGGAGATTCCGCTGGGAAGATGTTTGATTCCAAATATCTACATGGTTTATACAATTGTAAGCACGTAAGCCAAGGTGAAACTTAACACATTAATGGGTGACATTTCATAAATTCCAGGAAATCATTTTGCAAATGGATGCTATACAACATATACAACCACTTCCTGGCTGAGAGCAGCTGGCCCAAGTGGTTTGGTTGACGTCACCGCAGGACGACCAGGTGTGTCATGAGAGCGAAACGCAGGAGCTTCGACAGGAGCGCAATGCCATCAAGGACCTGTTTGGCTCACCGTTGATGGTAGATATATCGCACTAGTTCGTCCGGGGGAAGATAAACCAACTTACTAGTGTGGGGCACAGTAGTAAGCAAAAGCCTTCAAAAAATAGGAATAAGTGAAAAATAACTACAGCCCAAAGAAACCAGGCTTTAGTTTCGGATGTCTTTTCATTTTGGAGACCCATTCAGGGGGTGGTGTTTTTTGGTGGATGGGACTTGGATGCAACGACAGAAATGAATTGGTTGGAAGTTGGAAATAAGGGTTTTACCACAAAGGTTGGGATTATCAGCAAACATGGGGGAATTCCATCACTTGTTTTGGGGTCACACATGAAGTTGCTAGTACCAACCTTGCAGAGCTATTTAGCTTCGCCGATTTGTTTTTCCGTTGGGTTCCGAGTTGGGTGGTCTCCTCATATTTTTCCCAAAGGCATGTCACCAACACTCGCCTCCTGAAGCACGCACCTGTCACCTGGTGATTTATGTGATTTCATGCGGAAAATGAATTTGTAAACCACAGGATGTTTGGGCTTTCCCTTCATTTTCATTCACCAAACCCAGTTGGGGTGAATTTTTATGGCCACACCAAGAGCTAGCACAAGATGTACCCCTAGTTACCCTAGTTGTAAGTTGGTCTAAAACCATCTAAAACTAAATCCCATCTAACTATAATTATTTCATGTTATTTCATCACCATAAACTCCCAAGAGTTGTATTTAAGGATATAAATCAACGCAAACAAAAACAGGGGCACCACAGTATGCATCAATTTCCCCATCATATCCCAGTCATATGAGTTATATCATGTTATATCCCATGATAATCCCAGTTATTGATCCCCATTTCCATATTTCCATATTTCCCATATTTCCCATATCCCATCCCATATCCCATGAGAATCCCATGAGAAACCCAGTTGATCCCATGAAAAAAATCACCCCAGTGCACCAGGATCGCTTGGAGGACGCCATCTCCTCCCTTCGTCAGCTCTCCACCCGCGCCGAGCTGCTGCAGCCGAGCGCCGCCGCGGAGACCACGGCGGCGCGGTCCGCGGTGGGGACGGCGCCGGAGTGGCAGCGCCGCGTGTGGCGCGCGGATGAGGAGCTGAAGGAGCTGAGGCTTGGAGGATAACCACTTGGGGGGGAAGGTTTAAGCTGTCAAAATGATGAAAAATGTGGATTTTGGTGACAAACAAAGAGATATATATATATATTTTTTGCCAACCAAACTGATGATTTCATCCAACAGAAGGATTGAACACAGCAAAATGTAAGTATGTGGAAGATTTTGGTGATATGGGTCTCAAACCCACACACATTGAATATCAATTTTCAGATGTTTCTTACAAAACAACTCCCAACGCGGAATTCATTTAGTTCCTCAGATGCTTCATTTCACTATTCTCAATTATCATCTGAAAATTCTATGGATGGTTGCAAAATCCTACACCACCTTGGATGGTTGAACGGAAACCCTCCTATCAACTGGTGCAAGATTTCTTCCATCCAGTGTATTAAGCCAAAGACCAAAATGTAGGGATATATACTTGGTGGCTCATCTCCTACAGCTTTGCAACTCGCGGCCCGTGGTGCTGTCAGCTACTGGTAGTGGCGTGAACGACCAAGTGCCGTACATTCAGACATTTGAACATATGTTTTTTTTTGGTCTCAAACATATATTCATCCCCCGCTAGAGTAGTCAATCATGATTTTCCGCATCAAAAAAGGTAAACCGTCCGTCTTGACACACCGAAATAGTATCGTCGGTGAATTATCCATCCCCATAAAAGGCATCATAATTTTGTTGGTTGTATCACCATGCTTCGAGACAAAAACATGATTTATCGTATCGTACTTTCCGATAGTTTCCCATTTTGTCTTGTTGGTTAAACCCATTCATAGAGGGATTTATGATGATTTACCTATGAAACATGGTGATTTTTTTCATGTAGCTATGCTATTACCCATAGGATCCATGTATGCCATATATGGTAACATTGACCATCAATATACCCCAAATGTTAGCATATATACCATACATGGATCCTATGTTTTAAAGAAAGAACCGAGGGTAAATCCTCACGATTTTCCCAAGGAAACGAATGGAAGCCTTGCGCTTGCAGCAGATCAAGGACTTGGAGATGGACCAGGCGGATCTGGCGCTGGGAAAATTCGGGCTTCAGGAGGTGGTTGAAGCTACATATGTTTTTTTTTTTGAATCCATATATATATATACATATAAAGTATATTTATACGCATATATATAATATATATATATATATATACATAATATCTATATATATATGCATATGAAACTAGATAATATCCACAAATAGCTAGCCGTTTTAGTGGGAACATGAGGTTCTAAATCCGTTGGAACATGGGGATTTTTAGACAAAGACCAAACATATCCAACAATTCAGGATTTTGAAACAACAAAATCAGCCAAATGGATCCAAATGGTTTCTTGAACCATTCTGAAGAAAGGAAGCCCAGTAAGCCGTAAGAACTGTCGGGGGCAACAACCCATTTACCACAATTGGAAGTGTTCTTTTCCGCGGGTGCACCACTTGATGTAAAGGCGATGGGGCCAAGGCCGAGCATCCATGACCACCAAAAGTAGTTTGCAACAAGAACCAGCTCCAGAAATACAAGGAAACTTGAAGACCAAAGTCCATTTGGGGCTAGTAGCCTCTGGTGTGAACATCTTCGCTCTGTCCAGCCCCAAGGTAGATTTTAGTCCTGAAGCGGGTCGCTGGCGATGTGTTTGGCCTGCGAATCATGGGCCTCTGAAGTCCAAGTCTGTTGGCAGTTCCAATTCACAAAGAAATTGATCCGGTCATTAGCTCCATGGTTTGCTGGAAAAAAATCCTAGATTTTTCAGATGATTTCCCCAGCTCTACACCAAAAAAAAAAAACCTCCATGAGTTCAGGATAGTTAGCTGGATTTCCCAGCCATGTTTACCAGGTGCCAGCTTGACCGTCAGGAAAACCTGGTGGAACAGACCACCCTGGCCACCTCGCTGGGGGAAGAGACGGCCGAGACCAAGATGGTCAGCCTGGAGCGGAGCCAGGCCGAGCTGCAGGCGGCCGTTGAAGCTTTTTGGAGCTGGCAACATCTTAGGAAAATCATGGGAACATCCACCATAAATGCAGGATTGGAGGTTAAACTTATAGGTGAATGATGATTATTAGTCGATGACCGATGCCATAGGATGATTCGCATATAGATTTATATTTAATGAGCACTTCCGGTTTTAGGCGTTAATCCTGGGTCATAAATCATAGCATGTCATAGCCTTTTGTGCCATGAATGGAATCATGGAGGAGAACAATGCAAGACCCGCACAGGTTGTTTATTTTGCTGCAGGCCGCAGGGTATCTAAGATCAACCTTGGCCCAGAGGGTGGATGACCTGGTCAGATTTGGATGGTATGCCAAGTTTTCTCTGCAGACCTGGAAATGCCGCGCTGCGCGGTGCTAGGCCAGCGTTCAGAGTAAGAAGCTGCGAGTGCAGGAGACCCAACAGCTGGTGCAGCAGCTACAAGCCTACATCAGGCTTGGACAATTGATGAACATTGTGATGCTCTATGCTACTGTAGTCCAGAGAGTCTGGTAAAATATGCTAAACATGTGATGGCTTATAGTGCAGGTCTACAATCAGAGATGAGGTATGATGAGATGATGTTTGGAATTGTTCATTGTCATACTACTGGGTGGTTTGGAACATTTTTTATTTGCCAATGGAATAATAATCGCAACTGACTTTCATATTTTTCAGAGGGGTAGGTCAACCACCAACCAGCAGAGTCATTTTTGACTGGGCTCCCTATAGACTCACCCCGGAGGCGTCTTCATGCCCAGCAGCTTCAGCTGGTGACTCGCGCAGATGAACGTGTCCTGCGGAACCCGCAGCCACCCTTTTCGGCCACGGCCAAGGCGTAGGCTTCGTCAGGCATAGCGATGAGGTCCGGGTGCAGTTGGGGTTGTTAAAGTAACGGTTTTTTACCATGACATCATGGTGATATAACTCCTATTATATAGCTGTAACTTGGGATATAATTATTGTGGTGTCCCTATAGTTATGGCATGTTATGGCCATGTCCCCTCTTAATCAGTCTAACTGCACCCCAAGTAGGTGGGCTTAGTTTGTTTGAGCGCCCTGGGAATAGCAGTTATGCCCAGAATAAACACCAAACCAACAAAGAAACCTATTAAATATTGCGATCAAGCTGGCTACAGCAGGTTGATGCAGGTTGGGTGAACCAATGTTCTGAAGGGAAGGTGATGAACAAGAGGGATCAAGAGGCTGGATCTTCAATTCCCAGGTCAAAAATGCAGGAGTGCGTAGGCCTCGGGTCTTTGGATTGATTACCAACGGAACGAGTTGCTGGCGCCAATGTGTGCACTGTGAATAGCGTCGAGTGATCATCATCCTGAGATTTCCTCACTTTGATGTGTCTGAAAATGGAGGCTTTTCCCAATAGGATTCTGGGCTATGGCTATACCCTATTTTTAGGACAAACCCATGTGTTCTGTGTTTCCGCCTGGCGGTTTCTGGGATGATGTTCACATGGCAAATTGTCGCCATAGTTTCCAGGCAGTTCCAAGCCACCGAACGGATGACCTGCCACCGTGCCCGGAAATGGAATGCATCATGCAGCCATGTTCGCCATCTGGCTGCCACAACCTCCCAACACGACCACGACAAAGGACCTAGGTACAGTAGTTGAAAACACATTAGTCAGTACCCGATCCAGCTGCTAATTTAGAACCTGACCTCCCCCCTTCATACATGTCATTTATACTAGCAGGAGCTATCAAATCTATTCGATTCCCATATTATTCCCATAGTATTCCCATATTTTTGAGGAATAAACACTAATAAACATCCATTCATCAGCTCTTTTCCGGTACCATCCGGGTACCAGGCTAAGCCATCAACCTGCACAGCCGAGGCGCTTCTACGAGACCCACCGGGGCTTTAATCGGATGGCGGAGCGCCTCACACGGCCAGAGGCGATGGCATTTTCCAGTGGAAAATCTCCGAAAATCTCTGAAGATAGTGATGGTTTAGTGAATGTCAAAATGGCAGTGTGTCAAAACCTTGTACCCCTGTAGTTCACATCAAAATAGCTGGTAAATGGATGTTCATCCCACTAAAAATGTATCTTTATAGGTATTGACCCATACCCAATGTCAAAATGTCAAGTGATTCTGTGGCATTTTCTAGCAGATATCGTGAATCTTGGCTGGAGATTTTGGGGATAGCTGGCCGTTTTTGCATATTTTTTGGGGGATTACTGTATTCACGGCCATACTATTTATGCTTAGCGGGGATAATCGTGGAAAGGCATGCCGGGTGTTAGAAGATCCTGATGCATGGAGAAACTTGGAATGTGGAGATTCTGAGATCACTCAAGAGGAGCTGAGTCGCTTTTCCGTTGCAGAAGCGGGGGGAGGCGTCGCATCTCTTTGGCTCATGCATGCGTCTAGTGAAGACATGGGATGACATGGATCAATGACTCAATGACCAAGTTCTCCCAGTGCTATATCGGTCCAGTCTTGGGACAGCCAACACCATCCCTGACACCATCATCGCCCAACTTGTCACTGCATAGATTCCGCCTCCACGGATGCAGTTTTTGGATTCCTAACTAAAAACTCACAGACCCCATCAGACCCCCACACCCCTGCACCCCATTCAAAAGCCAGAGCCAGTCACACCAAGCAGTGCCCAAGCAGTCACCACTTTCCTAGTTGACTTTGCAACGAAATCTTCCGTAGATCCTCCCATCACCGGCGCTTTTCGAGTGGGAAGCTGCGCTAATCACTTGCCATGGGACGGCGGAGCTTGATCTGGGGCAGCTTGCTGTTGGTCTTGGCCTTTTGCTGGCAGAGGCGGCAGGGGGGTCGCATGTAGGACGGTGATGATTTTTGGACCGTGGATGGAATACTTGGGGATGGGATGGTTCGCGCATCCTGACATGATTTTCAAACAATTCAACGGGGAATGATTCTTGCAATTTAACGCCCCTAGAGGCCCTAGAGGCCCTAGAGATGAGATTTGACGTAAAAGCTGGTGATTCCCTTCGACCGTTTGAGCATTTAAGTGGACTTCCAGCAAGGTCCGCGTGTGGCTCACGTCTTGCGCCCCGTCAGGACATTTGGATTTGCTTGGGTATTGCTGCGCGGCGCGTCGAGCAGAAGCCGAAGTCCTGGTGACGTGGCACGTGGCGGATCCAGCTGGGTACAGGGAACGGCTGAAGAGCTTTTCTTTAAACGGGAAGCGAGTTATATAGATAGTAAATAGATGTAAATAGATATAAATAGATATTGATAAAATTCTAGCCCCTTGTCGCCCAAACTGAGAATCGCATGCCACGCAAATATGGTACTCCACATACCTGAGCGGGAACGCACGCCAGAAGTTTAACACACTCCACAAATTTAGTGCACTCCGCAGAGGTAATACATACCATGCAAACATCGTACCCCACAACACTGCACATATAGATACATATAGTGGCTCTAGGCTATCTACAGGGAGATGACATATAATTACATAATTATACGTAGTGATTGTGAAGGGAAAAAACGGTATAAATAATAAATAAATAAATAAATAAATATATAAATATATAAATAAATATATACACACACACACTGTATGACTGTATATATCAAATAGTTACTCGATGTGGATGATGTTGATGATGATGAGGAGGAGGATGAACATGCTGGCTCACGACCATGGTGCAGCATGTGTTTGTGATGCTGATGGTACTCCCTGGCCCTAAGGCAAATGCACACAACTCCGATGTCAGGTCGCTTGGGTCCTGGGGTCATGGGCCAAGCCAAAGAGATTTGGGAGGATTCAGTGAGTAGATGTGATAGATATTGATAGATGTAGATATTATACATATATATATATATATATGTGTATACTGTAAATATATATATATTTAAACACACACACACATATATATATGATGTTTTATATTTACAGTAATTAAAAGTTGAACTCATGGGTTTTAGCTGTTACCCTATCACTGGATTGGGTGATCTGGTGCACCAGGGAGACCGACCTTCCAAGCCCAGCATGGACTACCCACCGCCAGCAGCGTTGCTTGGGCGGGTTGCGCACCTTTCATTTTTTTTGCTGGGAAAATTCGGAACAATCCAATGATGGATGATCCTTGATGTCTGTGAATGGTTGGCGGGTCAGCCACTTTTTTCGGGGCATGACATGGCCCGAACCAACACGGGAAGCTGAAAAACTGATTCTGGAGATTTTTGGAGCAGTTTTTTCTTGCTTTGGCAGGTCATAGATGAACGAAGCACCGGGAAAAAAGCACCTGTGCTTGCCTGAAAATGGGATACCCCACAATCCAATGGAACTATCACCATCTTACCTCATTGTCATTCATTTTCCCTATCAGAGTTGCCATTTTCAATTTTTAGGTATACCACATTTTCAAAGAAAGCCATAGGCCAAGGTGGTAAAGCCACATATTTCCCGCCCGGCATTCCTAACGCGACGTGCCGTTAGGTCGATCGCTTGGCCGCGGTACCTGTCCTGGCTGGGATTCACCGTGGGAGCCCTGTCGGGCCTGCGACGGAAGCTCTTTGGGGGAGCGCAGGCGCGGCGTGGTGTGCGGTGCTGAGTGGGGGTGAGGGAAACCCCAAATACTCTCAAATATAGTTGGACATATTATGTAAGTTGCTACTTGAGAATCTGGATGTAAATATCTGAAGATCATTCATGTAATTTATTGGACATGTTAGAGGTATTTTGATTTGCTATCAAGATTTCCAGACGATTGAACATCTGGAAATGTATCCGACTCTGAGTAGCGCATCTCAGCCTGGAATGGGGTTGAGTTCCAGAGCTGGGTTTAGCGACTAGCCTGGCTCATAGTCATGTTGCATGTCCACCTTTCCAACCTAGGGGTTTGCGTCTAGCCCCCAAACATTCCCCTGGCTTACCTTTGGGCAAACTGAGATATACTCAGACATGGAAAACCGATGGTTTTTCCATGCTTTTCCCATATTCTCCCGGGAAATGATATTATATATATATATAGATGAATTTGCTGTATCTATTGCTATATCTTGATATATCCTGGTAATTGTCCATATGCCAATTCCTCACCTAAAAGACATCGGCACCGCCAGGCCGTGGCGTTAGATCCAGCCCTGCCCTTGGCGGTGCGGCTGCAACTCATCAATTCACGTAGAGATCTTCGATCCAAGGCCTGGGACTTAGTGGGTTTGCTATTGAACATGGCCATAGAAATAGTGGATTAACCCAGCTATAAAATCATTAAAAATGGTGATTTTCCGTAGTTATGTGGTATGTTTACCAGAGGGTAAGGTTACGAAGAAATTTGCCATGCTTTTGCTCAGTCTCCGTGATTTGCCATGTGCGCTGAGCCAATGGCTTCAGAGATTGATGACTTTTCCACCTCTCAGTCTGAGATGGGGAAGGCCTACTCTGATTATTTTTGGACTGGTATTATTAATGAATCACCTGTTCATTACTACATGTGTAATCATGGTATGATCCAGTGATATAGAACAGTCGGAAAGCCGGAAATTATGGGAAAACAATGCAAAACATCATATTTCACTACCGCCCTGGAAATACTTTTCCATCTTTTTTGTTGTCCCGAGAAAGCTGTTTTCACAACTCTTAATAATGAATCACAATGAAATCTATATCGTCTAGATCCACATTACGATTAAAATGAGATAGCTATACGTATAACTTCATTAATATTACCCATACCATTACTAATTACCAGTCAACTCTTGTCATTTTACATCTATATCATGATAATAATCACACATCAATGATACATACCATCAAACAACTAAATTTATACAAGTTGACAATAGTTATTATATATTTACCGTTACCATTGTTTACCATCACAGCTATACATTTTCCATGGGGATCATCGAAATCGCCAGCACCAGGCCCAGCTGGCGCCTCGGAGCTTCCGCCAGATGCTGCGCAACTCCGCCGACACCCTGGAGGAAGTGCCCGCGCTGCTGGTGCGATGCCGCGGGGATGGGGAGATCGTGGCGATTTTCCACGGGAAAATCATGGGAAATTTCCGGCCATTAGTAAGTGCTAGGTTGGTAGGTGATGGGACGTTTCCCAACGATTTATGGCGATTTTTTTTTTTTGGAATTGGAAGATGGAAGCGAAAGGGTCGATTTTTCCTTGCCGACTTTGACTACCGGAAGGTAAACATGGTGATTTGAGCCATAAAACACGAATAAACATGACCTCTTTGTCCAAGAAATATTAGGCTTTACCATGAAAAGTTGATTTTGGCAAAAAACGGGTGATTTAGCAATTCAACGTATGCTAACTTTGCTTATCTTGGTTCAAGGTAGGAAACTTTTGGGACTTTCTGTTGTTCGGGCTGATGAGCCCTGAGTCATCTTCCAAACGTGGACAAAATGAAAAACCAAATTCAACGGATTGCCATATTATAGCAATTTTCACAGTGAGCCAATGAGATATTAATTGTCAGGGCTTGAACATGTTGCCATACATAAGTTTTGATCTGATTTGTCCCTGGGAAGGTACATGTTGTCTCTACTCCATAAATTGGCAATGGACCATTTGATTCCATCTTTGTTTGTCTCGCATAGGGTAGAAGGTTTGCGAGAATTGAGGCCGTTTGCACTCTTTACATATCTGTACATTATAGGCAATGAACCTACGGGCAGAATAGCAGGATTGGTAGGAGAGGTCAGCACTTGGAACGTCGAAGAACCACAAGTTGTGGCTGAATTCGATTGCCATGGCTCAGACTCCCGAAGACAACACAGACCAACAGATCCTTGCAGGAGATACAAGCTTTCCGTTGCTGCCAAATGTGCTGTTGTGTGTTGTTTGAAACAAGTTTATCATGACAGAGGCGATTCATCAAATTTGTCAATGTGCATCGAAATTAGAAAAGGTGCATCAGTTGAGAGTGCGAATCAACTCAGGATCGTGGACACTTTCAAACAAATCAGGGGGGTGGCTCCACAAGATGCAGGAGAAGGAGCTGCTGAGATGTGGGAAACAGCGTACACGATCCAGAAGTTTGCGAAGGAAATCCAGGCCTTGCTGTGCCCTGACCCAGGCGAGGCATCCGCAGAGGTGCAGGACGATGTGGCATTGGGTGGGCAGAACAGAAGCTGAAGGTCACCAATTGATATGACTATCAGCAATTTTTATGACACCTGATGCAGCCTAGGCCTAGTACATCGTGTTTTCCAACCTAGAGACTGGTCACTGTATGTCACTGTATAAATCTGTATATTGTATACTTAATCAAGACGACGTTCGGCACGAGTTTGGGGTGTCTTTGCATGGAGATTCAGTCACCTTTCCCCACAGGTCCAAGGTCCGTGCTTTTGTTGGCCGCTAGGACCAGGAGCAGGGCGATGTCTTGCTCGTCTTTGCAGCAATTCACCAATGTGCAAAGGACATGGCAGATCTAGATGCAAACCCAGATGCCCATCCAAACTGGAGATCCGCCAGTGCCAAAATCATTTGCCTCTCTCGGAGAGCTCAGGAACTGCTACAGCTGCTACAGCCCTTGCTGCCGGTGGAAGTTTTCCCTCCAGAGTCGGATGTCTTCACGCATCCGACCGTCTCATGTCACCCACAGGCCCCAGTAGCTGGAAGTGCTACTGCGGTGACGTGGTGGGTCACAGCAGAGGCACGGACACAAGGGGAGGTCGAGGCTGCCCACCTTGGCGAGGAGAGCTATGCAGGGGACTCAGGGACATTAGAGGCCAAAATGCGTCTGGTTGGTGATTAGTGGTTTCAAGATGTTTCAAAATGTTTCAGTTGAAGATCTTTCATTCTTTGCTTTGATATTTAGGATGAGCCCAGATGACATAGATTTTTCAGGAGACTTGTTCAAACAACAACCAGGCATGCTTTGGAGCACAAACTGCTTGAGCTGCGGGCCAAGCAAGGGCACAGGGATCATCCAGACATTGCTGTGACACTTCATGAGCTAGGTTTGGTGAGTAGCCAGGCCGGAGAAATCAAGGGAGCAAAGCAGCAGCTGGAGGAGTCCTTGCAAATGCAGCGCTCCTTGCATGGAGAGAAGGATCATCCAGACATATTTGCTGTGACGCTTGCCTCGCTAGGTGTGGTGAGTCGCCAGGCTGGAGATCTCAAGGGAGCAAAGCAGCAGCTGGAGGAGTCCTTGCGAATGGTGCGCTCCTTGCATGGAGACAAGGATCATCCAGGCATTGCTGCGACACTTCATGTGCTAGGTGTGGTGAGTTGCCAGGCTGGAGATCTCAAGGGAGCAAAGCAGCAGCTGGAGGAGTCCTTGCGAATGAAGCGCTCCTTGCATGGAGATAAGGATCATCCAAACATTGCTGCGACACTTCATGAGCTAGGCATTGTGAGTCGCAGAGCTGGAGATCTCAAGGGAGCAAAGCAGCAGGTGGAGGAGTCCTTGCGAATGGAGCGCTCCTTGCATGGAGACAAGGATCATCCAGAGATTGCTGGGACACTTCATGAGCTAGGCGTGGTGAGTCGCGAGGCTGGAGATCTCAATTCAGCAAAGCAGCAGCTGGAGGAGTCTGTGCGAATGAAGCGCTCCTTGCATGGAGACAAGGATCATCCAGACATTGCTGCGACACTTCATGCGCTAGGTGTGGTGAGTTGCCAGGCTGGAGATCTCAAGGGAGCAAAGCAGCAGCTGGAGGAGTCTTTGCGAATGAAGCGCTCCTTGCATGGAGATAAGGATCATCCAGACATTGCTGCGACACTTCATGAACTAGGAGTGGTGAGTGTCAAGGCTGGAGATCTCAAGGGAGCAAAGCAGCAGCTGGAGGAGTCCTTGCGAATGAATCGCTCCTTGCATGGAGACAAGGATCATCCAGAGATTGCTGGGACACTTCGTGAGCTAGGCGTGGTGAGTCGCGAGGCTGGAGATCTCAATTCAGCAAAGCAGCAGCTGGAGGAGTCCTTGCGAATGGTGCGCTCCTTGCATGGAGACAAGGATCATCCAGGCATTGCTGCGACACTACACTCGCTAGGCATTGTGAGTCGCCAGGCTGGAGATCTCAAGGGAGCAAAGCAGCAGCTGGAGGAGTCTTTGCGAATGAATCGCGCCTTGCATGGAGATAAGGATCATCCAGGCATTGCCGCGACACTTCATGCGCTAGGCGTGGTGAGTCGCCAGGCTGGAGATCTCAAGGGAGCAAAGCAGCAGCTGGAGGAGTCTGTGCGAATGAAGCGCTCCTTGCATGGAGACAAGGATCATCCAGACATTGCTGTGAGACTTCACCAGCTAGGCGTGGTGAGTGTCGAGGCTGGAGATTTCAAGGGAGCAAAGCAGCATCTGGAGGAGTCTTTGCGAATGAATCGCTCCTTGCATGGTGATAAGGATCATCCAGGCATTGCTGCGACGCTTCATGAGCTAGGCATTGTGAGTCGCCAGGCTGGAGATCTCAAGGGAGCAAAGCAGCAGCTGGAGGAGTCCTTGCGAATGGAGCGCTCCTTGCATGGAGATAAGGAAGCCAGGCGCAAGTGGTACGAAGCATGGGCGATCAATCGGAAAACCCGATTTGTGAAATTACCTGACAATTTGCCGAAGTGACCCAGAGAATAGAAAAATAATGATGCAGAACCCCAGCGTTGACATGCAGGTTGCACACGAGAATGGCATTATAAGAGAGTAGAAAATCAATATTTTCACCAGTTGCGTTCCATTGTGTTTCATGTTTTTTTAATGTCTAAAATGCATGGTTACACTTTTATTGAGGACAGCGTTCCATGCAGAAATGCATTTAGGCATGACTTAGGCATGACTTCTTGGATACAGCGTTTACAATGGTAAATGCCATTCAAAAACACGCTAGGCATGACTTAGGCGTGACATTGTCGTTTCCCTGTAGCCTCTAGAACGCTGCTCTCAAGCTTCTCAGTCTCCAGGTGTTTGGTGACTGCCTCAGCGCAGCCCTTACAGTATGTTATATGATATCATATATCTTACCCCAGAGACACCACAACAAGATGGTGCAGGAAATTGCAGGGATAGGGGGAGCCTCTGACACCTTCGGCCAGGTCACTGTAGCAGTGCTGGCCGGCAACATGCTGGCACCCAAACAGGCACGTTGCAATTGGGAAATATTGGGAAAGATCAGTTGATATCAGTTGGGTCATTTGAGATTTCTATAGATTTCTTCTATTTTGTTCTAATGTGGGTAAAACAATGCCATAAACCATCCCCCAGTCATCAACATGTTTAAAGGTGGTATGGTATGGTTACCCATTCCTTTAAATGAGTGGTTTATGGCATTTGTTTTAACCACATTAGTTAGATATCCCATGATTATACGATGATTAACCATCACTATCCTACCCTCTGGTCATTTAACATAACTATGGAAAATCACAATTTATGGTGAATGTTCCCATGAAAAGTGGTGATTTTCCATAGTTATCTTAGTTTATCACAGGGTACATTGTGTATTCTCATGGAATCGCAGCTGCCCCAGGGCTTGACGGACTTTCGGCAACTGGGAGAGGCTGAGGCGCTCCTGTTCACTGCAGGGAAGCGCCTAGGCCGGCGAAAGATGTCGGAAGGTCCATGGAGCTGGGAAACTCTATCATTTTTTTGGGGGAACACGCGAAATGATGAATTAAGATGAATTAAGATGAAGTAGAACATTATGAAATGAAACTTGTTTAAGTTTAAAGTATGAACATCCCAGGTTTGGGGTTGAAGATGAACCCAACTGAGCAATGTAGCCCATTGTACTGTAAGCTTTGGTAATGTAGCTCGGCGATAGGACATCCCACCAGTCTTCGTTCATCCTATCAGACATAATGGTTTTAAGGGATGACCAAACGGTGGCTTTCTGTAGATCTTCATGATGTTCCAATCGGCAAGAGTGATAGAAACCGGGGATCCAGGGTTTCACCCAAGACTGAACAAACAATTCGCTCCAATAGAATACAGATTCGGATCTTCACATCTGTGAACGTTGGTGGTTGTACATGTCTGTAGTGGAAATTTCCACATTCTTGTTGGCTCCTTTCAGGCTTTGCTTTTTAAGATGTGATTGAACATATAAATCATCGCACACCTGCTGCTCTCCGCACTGTCGTGATTCAAAGAAGCGTCTTTTTCGCTTGGGGTAGGATTGGTAAGCCAGATGCCCCAAGTTCTTGGAAGGTCATCCCTCTTGATTTCCAGTTTTTTTGAACCACCATCTACACCGTTCACCCCCCTGAACCACACTAAAATTCAATCTCGAACTTTAAAAAACAAATCAGTAAAAAACAAATCAGCAAAGTGCATCTCCCTCACAAAAAAAGAATCCAATGGGAAACTCAGCTTCTGGTTTGGGTTGCTGGTGCCTAGGCTCCACTTGGGTATGCAACCTGAGACCAGTGGCAAGATGCGGCTGTTGGGGGGCGACTTCTTATATGCTGAGGCGCAGTCATGGCAGGTAAAAACGTGCCATGGACGTTGGTCGATTTGGGATATAATATTTGCATCTTTATCTAACATGATCTAACATTTAACGTCTATAGTTAGCTGTTATTGGTTAAAATTAGAATAGATGTTCTTGGGTCCTTACCATCCCCGCAAGTCCAATCATCTCATATAATCTCCGTTTTGGGCGGTCTTATATGGCCAATGCCATGGTGAGGATGTAATTGACCCCCCAATCATACTGTCATAATGGGGTTGGATCCGTAGGGTGCAGGCACATTCAAACCTGGTTGCATTCAGATCCACTCAGTGGGTCTCCCGGGGAAAACCAATTAGATATAGTATATTGACGGGTTCTCGCTGCTGCCTTCGGCAGTCTTGACAGATGGCGATATATATATAATATACAGAGAGAGAGAGAGAAATGGGTGTTGAGGACTTATGCCGTAGAGTTGGGCAGACAAAACTTCATGCAAGCGCAGTGATTGATTTGGTCCCAGCAAAATTAAGAAGAACCGAGCTATTGGTAGTATTCAAACCTCATTCTTAGCGATTTCATATAGTCGCGTTTGCACACTCCTGCTCGATTTATCCAAATTTGTTGGTCGTAGGAGAGGCAAACATCTATAGGTTTTGAGGGTGAACTCGCGTCACAGCCAGTCATGGTATTCGCCACCGCAGGGCCAATGGATGCTTGCGGAGCTTGGATCTTTGCCGGTGATTCGCCTCACCAGTCGGATGATCCAGGCGCGGGGTCTGCCATCTCTGGAATGCTTCTGAAGGCAAGTGCAATTGAGAACAAACCATCCCCTTTATGCAATCTTTCGCCCAAGCCATAGTCAATCCCCCCACACTTGTCCCACTTTCTCTGGGGTGTGCGGCACTGCTCCAATTTTCAGTGGATCACGCGGCCAGGACGTGTCGGATGGCTCGTCAAAGGGGGGAGCTGCCCCTGCAGACATGGAGACTGAGCCAAGCGTTGGACAAGTAGGCAGGGCATGGGGCAAGGACTGTGAAGATGTGCCCTGTGGGGCATGGAGAATCATCCATAGGGATCCAACAGACATAGGGCTTAGGGCGCTGGTGGGAATTAGGAATGGTGGGCATTGTCCAAGATTTTATATGAGGCAGGGGGCCGAGATCAAACACCACTATTCTTTACCTAAATAGTTGGGCAGAATGTGTTGGATGTCAAGACCAGGGAGGAGAGTTATAGAACCATACTCAACCATTACACTATGAATGGCAAGATAATCTGCGTTGGCCGACTGACTATCTCCCAGAATGATGGGTCAAAAGCATCATCCACTCATATTTTTCCGCCCTTATGTTACGCCACGCTGTTTTTATGATCTTTATATAAAGAGGCAAATTTCGAAGAAGGAATCCCTATCTAGCATTTCCATATTTTCGAGGTAACTGTTGGTTTGACTATGTTTGACTCTTCACATCTCTTCACTTTTCTGCTGTTTGGTTCTTTTACATCCTGTGACTGTGCTGATCTTGCGCAGGTGCCAAAGCGGCGCTGCATGCTGCCTATGTCCGTGTGGGCTGTGGCTTGGCTCATGGAATTCCCAAAGATGTACCCTTTATGATGAACTATACAACCTGGTTGGTGGTTTGGAACATTTTTTATTTTCCCATATTATATTGGGAATAATCATCCCAACTGACTAATATTTTTCTGTTGGTGAGTTCAGCACGCCATGCAGGCTGGACGCATCGCTAGCTCGACTAGCATTCAACCGGAAAGTGGAAAACTGACTAATATTTTTCAGAGGGGTTCAAACCACCAACCAGTAACAGTTACATTTGCTATGGAAGATCATCGAACTAAGTGGGTCATGGCTTCCGTAGCTATGGACAACTACCAGAGGGTAGGGTTTGAAGACGATCTTGAAAGTGGAGATGGATGGAAATTGCCATTTCCGAGGCTACATGTTAGTTTTGTGAGGTTTGAAAGGCATACGTTTGGGTGAGTAGGGAAGGGATTTGCAACACCCAAAGGGCGGGAGTTCTGTGGGGACAAAACCAATCTGGGTAGATAGGATGGATATGAGGCAAAGGGAATAAGAACTTGTGGATGATGGCTCGCAGTACCGCCAGTCAAAAATATCACCAAGACTCCTTTGCGCCAATGATTCCGAACAGGTTATATATACATAGTTACGTAGTTCATGGATGTGAATGGTCTATATTACAGTATCACTTCTCACTTGCCACCATAATTCACCATACATCTACATGTGGGACCATTTCACATCTCCATATTTTTTCCCCATTGCAATTTAATGCCTGTAATATTCTACATATCTCAAATACTAATATATATATATATATATTAATGGTTTCTAACGATGTGATTCATATTTCCCAATGGCCCATGGTTTCCGGGTAAAAAGATCCCAGCCAAACCAATCCATTGTTGATCGGAATTTCAACAATGGTTTTTACTATTTATAATATATGTTTCCCATCTATTTTCCATCTTTTCTCCATCTATTTTCCACATGTAGTCTATCATTTTCCGGCTATTTTTCACACATGTGTCACATGTGCCATTTTTTTTGGCATGTATTTCCCCTTAAAAGATATCCACATTAAAGATATCCCCATCATCATCCCCAGGAAAAACCCATATATTTTTGCCATGTATTTCCCCATCTGCCATTAGAAACATCCATGGCAGCACCACATCTCCACATTCCCGTCCCAGGCTACTTCAGCGCTGTGGCCTCCGGTGCCGCATGGCTCAGCGGCGCAGCCAAGCCCGTTGTCAAGGCGTTGCGGAAGATGCTCGGACGACGGCACCGGGGGGGTGGTGGCTGCTGGTGGGGACATCAATCCCATTAGGTTGGCTGAGGAATCCATTTTCATAGATTTTTCATGGATTTTAATGATGAGATTCTATTTGTGAATGTTAGAGATCTGATTTGACTTTTTTTGTTGATGGATCTTGAGTGTTTTTGGGCAGGAGTTGATTTGATATGATTTGACCCTTTCACATTTTACCCTGCTGGCGGTGCTGAGGTATGGGACGAATCTGGGCACTGCCCTGCAACTAGCGCAGTTTCGAGATGATGCAGCCTCGCAGGAGCGGGCGGTTGCAGGATTGGGGGCTGCAGTTCAAAAAATATTCAACATTGGTTCAAGAAATGCAGTTAGTGGGGTGAAATATATTGAAATATCCTAATTTATGGAGTTTGACAGCCATGGGTATCATACTGCAATTGACAAACCCAACTGTGCCCCAAGATGGAGGAATGCAGCAGACCAAGCCCCCTTCGGCCATCCCAGCGAGATGCTAAGACTCTCAAGGTCACGAAGTGCACAATGTTCAGGTATATTATATGTATATATTATATATTATATAACAAATAAATAAATAAAAATGAAAAAACATAGATAAATAAATAAATAAATATATATATATAATATTTATTCTGTTTTCAGTGTAGTTTCCTTCCCCTGACCATGGTACAGTGACCCAGCCAGGATGCAGCCCTTTGGCTGGCCAGATCCGCGCAAGAAAAGCTGAGAGGCAGCATCATGGGACATCTGCAAGGCAGGGATGGGCATCTAAGACTCAGGATGAAATGAGATCATCCGGGATGCCAAGGGAGAAATCCTGGGTAATTTGGGCCCCAGTGGAGGGTCGAATTGTTCAGAGTGGGCCAGTTGTAAGTGCGAGGAAGCTGCTGATGATGTTTCCAAGTTATGGCGCATGCGGACAAGGTTCGAATTTTTGCCCCACCACCAAGTGACGAAATGATCCAGGCATCCCAGCGCCAGGTTCGGCGGCGCTGAAGGGCATGCGGCGCTTGGCTCACCGCGTGGAGCGCTCCTGCGCCCATAACCTGCAGGAGCCACAGGGAGGGACATGGAAAATCCCAGTTTTTTGCCAGTGAAAGGGGAGAGTAGCATGACTAATCCATCTAATCCTGGCTAAAATTGGGATAGTCAATCCTTTCCTTTCATCCCATAGAACAGTTAAGAAGTTCTCAAGTCACGGGAGAACTTCTGGTATTTTCACCAAAGTTTCAAAGTCCCTATTCCAAAACGAGAACATGTCATTCGAGGGCGTCATCATACGATTTCGACGTTGGACCCGCCAGGAGTTGCTGAGAAAACCCGAGAACGCGGCCATCAAAGGCTTGACCTTCTCGGACGTAGACTCCATGGAACAGATGCGCCTTGGGCGGCAGGGTCGCAGCAGGGTTGTTTCAACTCTTGGGCGCCTGTTCAAGCACACTACAAGATACCCATAAGGTCAACTTCAGATTGATCAACTCCGTTGCTTTATTCTTTGGGTTACCATAGTGATGAACAATGATAAACATATATGATTCAATGATATATGATAAAAGTTGGTCCCTCCCTAGATTCGTAAACTGATATATCCTGGTGATTTGGTGAATTTTTGGCTTACAATCCCCTTGAGTGGCAGCACATGGCAGCACCATCTTCCCAGCTTCAGCTCTCAGCTCCAGGTTGGAAGACCTCTACCTCCGCCCGGACGAGTCCAGCGGCGGCCGATTTGAACTCAAGGGCATGGGCTTCCGCCGCGACCAGGTGGGGTCGCTTGTTTCGGGTGAGCCCATCCGTTCCTTGCCCTGGCATGGATGTCAAGCAACAGTTACCCTTAGGCAAGCGAACCTGACTATGGAAAATCACTGTTTGTAGTTGATCATGTCAAAACGAACAACCATTCCTCAACAAATCTTTAGCAAGTGCCATTGTCAGTAGGATCTTCTTTTAAAACCGTTCTCATGATATTTGTTCATCATACTACAGGTTATTATATTTCTTTACATAGTTGACATGGTTCTTACTTTATCGTCATTGATCATCATAACATTGCAAGATCTGCCCAACTTCCATGATGATCAATATTTGATAACACACAATTTCACATTATATCTACCTGCCTATCTTTCTATCTATCTATTTGCTTATCTATATGTTTAGTGATCAATTATATTCAATTATACAATAACTATTTCTACCATGGAAAACCCTCCCCGTGGCACCACCCTTCCAGCTCCAGCTCCAGGTCAGCGACGAGGGCCTGCAGTGGCTCATCGCCCGGGGCCTGGCGGACGACGCGCTGCCGGCCTCTAAGGAGCCGGCCCCCAGCTGGCCGCCCGAGGGGCCCAAGGCTGGCACGGATGGGACTTTGAAAATGGAGATTCAACGGGATTTATCCAACCAAAATGGTGATTTAACGGAATTTATCCAACCAAAGAAAGGGACTAAATGGGATTTTAATGGAGATTTGATGAGACTTCAGGGAATTTGATGGGAGTTTAATGGAGATTTAATTTCACCAAATGGTGATTCCATATAATTTCACGGGATTTGGAAGAGACGTAGGTACATTAAAAAAGATACGCCCAATTGGAAAAAAAACATGAAAAATCCAGTTGTAGATGAATTGCTTTTTTGATCTTTTTGGAGATGATTAATCGGTACATCCAGTTGGAAAAAAACAGTGGTATAGATGAATAGGTGGATATACTAGATTCATATGATTGAGAGAATGGTGTTTGAAACCTGGGGGAGGCTGGGGAGGCAACTGATTGAATGATGGTATTGGTTGGAGTTATGAGTTATGAGCCATGTTTATACATTTTTTCAGCTGTTTGTGCTGTCTATGTTTTTTTTCTTGGCAAGGGTTTTCGCAGTACGAAGATCTCACGCGTATCACTGATGCATTGCGATAGTCTCTTGGATGAAGGACAAATGATTTGCATTAGAGCCATCACCAGTAACACCACCACTGTCAAAACATGGTTGTCCCATAAAAAGGGATTGGTCATCAATCCGTAGACTAGACCATGTTTAGACTTTAGACCATGTTTTGACCATGGCACATGAAATTTGCAGTGTGTGACTGTGTGACCACTGATAAGACCAAATCGAACAGAGGTCCCCAAAGAGAGCGTGTTTTTTTTTTTTAATTGGGGGGTTGATGTCGAGTAGGTTTCTCTGACTGGTGACTGGTGCCCACAGGCAGCCTTGCAGTTTGCCTCGAAGTGTGTTGGCAAGGCCACCGAAGCTGTGATGTTTGTTGCCACAATGGTAGTGTGAACAACCAACCTACTTGGACCCCAAATGGATCCAAATGGTAGGATGAATAGGAATAATCAGACAACCATCCTACGTCGTCCTAAGGATACCCCAGTGGATATCGCAAGTTTGGCTGCCAGGAATTGGTGGCTGTGAATGGCAACTTGGATGGGGAGAGGCTCTCCCAACCCGCTTCCAGCGACCTAGTGCCTTGGATGCCTTGCTGTCAGCTGGTGCCATGGGTTCCAATAAGAGCCCAAGCTGGCAGGGCAGAAAGGATTTGCTGATGTGAGTTGATGTGCACTCTTCTAGTTGATGTGATCATACTCATAGTAGCATTCGTAACATCATAGTCATGTTCCCTTGCTTCTCATCTCGCTGCCCAGGTGAGGGAAGAGGTGGTGCGGCTCTTCAAGTCAGGCGAGGCTGCTGGATTGTTTTCAGGGGATCCCCGCAAACATCAATGGTTTTCTCAATAGAATCGGAATTTGATTGAGATTGGTGGGAATTCAAACCGGCAAATATGGGGATACAAAGCAGTTACGAACCCTCATTTTGAGTTGGCCATTTCGGCTGTATTACTGTAGTATTGTCGGTAAACTTACCACTGTCAGTGGTTTAAAATCCCTATTTCTTGTTGCTTCGAACCCAGTAAGCTCCCTGCCCTGCCGTTGGGCAGTCAGGTGGCAAACGCTTGCGGCCGGTGTTGACCCTGTTGACAGCTCGCGCCACGGGGGCCACTGAGGTGGGGAGGAACTTTGGAAAGAGAGCTAGTCCAATGTACAGCTGTTGAGCTTGAAAAACTCGTTCCAATTCGTTCCAATTTGCAGTGTAGTAAAGTTCCCATGCCTTGGCCCCCAGCTACCTCGACAGCAAGGCGGCCATGGCGGACGTAGTCTCCCTGGCGGCCGCAGTGGAGGTGTTACACTCCGCCTCCTTGGTGCATGTGCCTTGGTGGGCTGTGGCCCATGGGATGCTGTATCAAACGAAAGATATGCTGATATTCTATTCATCAACCAATATCCAAAAGATAATTAACTATAGACAGTCAAGCCAGGCCAAATGAACATAGATCAACCTCCTCATCATCCACACCATCATTTTCACCATGTTCCATCATCCTCATTTTCATGTTCTTGCTCGCAATCATTTCCACCAATCAATATAAATATTTGTCATGATTTCTATGGTTATCATATTTTTTTAAAATCATTTTTCTGCATCCGATTTATCTATGTTTTTTTTTCTATGTTTTATCATGGTTCATCTCACTGTTTTACTCATCACCACCCGCCGAGGACGACATCCTGGACGAGGCGGACACCCGTCGCGGCGAGCAGGCGGCACATGTGCGGCTGGGCGAGCGCGCGGCGGCGCTGGTGGGGGACTTCCTGTGGCCTGGCAGAACAGTGGCCGGTCAGTGGCTGGATGGGAAACCATCTGGCAATCGGCGCAAAAAATCCAACCTGGCAGAAATCCACTTAAGTCGAATCGATTTTTAGCAGAGTTTTTGATTGAAAGATAATCTTTGAGCTTTAGCTTTAAATATTCTGTGTTTTTTCTTATTTTTCGCGGGTTTGCCGGAGGGTATGCATCACAAAATCCATTGCATTTTACGGAGAGTGTTTGGCAAAACTGTGACATGCGGCATGCGACCTTCTTTTTTTTTGGAGATGGCATTGGGGAGTCATTTCTTCCGTGTAATGTGGAACACACGCAGCCTGCAGAGTCCACAGTTGCATCTTGCACATTGACTATGGGGCCTCTTCCACTTTCACAGTCTCCATGACTACCCGCTGGCCTCCCTGCTGAATTTCTGTGGGCAAAATTACTTTTTCCAGGCTTTGGAGCGACGTCGCATGTTTGAGGCTCGTCTGCTTGGCAAAAGACCAAGCGAGAAACAATGAGAAACATCATGAAGCATCAAAGCATTCTACTAGGCAGTTCAATTGGCTGACAACCTATCCTTTCGGAATGCCTCACAGCAATCCCATTGAGGGTCCCAAAGCTCCTTCCCCCAGCCATACCATGCTTTTTGAAACAGTAGATCCAGAATTGCCAGACAGGATATGATTTTATTGCTTCCGCATCGTGTTTAATACAGAGTTTGCATGAGTTTGCCCCGAGAGGTTGGTGCAAAGACAAAATTATATAAAATTACTGTATGACCTCCGCGTTGCCAACACATGGAACCACAAATTTGTTCCGCGCCAATGCCCAGTGCCATGGCTGAGCCCTCCATAGATGAACAGATTCTTGGAGAAGTTGTTTGGATACAGGTGCTAATGTTATTTTGGGGGCTGTCCATTTCATGAGACCCAATGAAGAGCTATTTATGCTTCTAAAACATATCCTGAAAGCATTTGTGTTTACCTTTGCTCATGTTGCACCCAATGAACCGGACCTAGGATTGTGGAGAAGTTCAGGGAAATCAGGGCGCTGGCCGCTCAACGTGAGGATCAGGAGAAGGTTGATATGTGGGAAGATGCAGGCATGATCCGAAAGCTTGCGAAGGAGATACAAACTTTGCTTGGTACTGCCGCAGGCCACGGCCAAAGATATCCAGAGATGCAGGACCGGGGCCATGGTTGGGTGGGCATGCTCATTTTTGTCAAACCAAGAAGACCTAGTGAACCACATCGGAGGAGATTTGTGTTCAAACTAGCAAGTCATCGTGAATTTCAAGGAGCCGGCACATATGTTTCCCCGTAGTCGAGACGGTTCTATGTATTTCAGTCCCTGCATATTTTGCCATAGCGCCAGGCGGGAGGTGGTCTCTTGGATGTGTTTGCGGCAGCTCATGACTGTGCAAAAGAGATGGCCAGCTTAGATGCAAAACCACGCTGGAGATCAGCTTGTGGAAAAATTGTTGAGGCTAGTCGCAGAGCTGAGCAGTTCCTACAGCCATTGCTGTGGATGGAGGTTTTCCCTGAGCAGCTGGGTGCAGATGCCACTGAGTCAGTTGCCTTCACACATCCCACAGCTCAATCTCACCCACAGGCACCCCTTGAAGGAAGTGCTACTGCAGTAACGCAGAGTGTCGCAGCAGAGACACGGACACAAGGGGAAGCTCAAGCAGAAGACTTTCCTGACGAGAACTCCGGGGGTGGAAACGAGGCAAAAATCCAAAATTTGGAGCACAAACTGCTGGAGTTGAAGAACAAACGCAGCCATGAAGATCACCCGAACATTGCTGCGACACTTCATGAGCTAGGCGTGGTGAGTTGCCAGGCTGGCGATCTCAAGGGAGCAAAGCAGCAGCTGGAGGAGTCCTTGCGCATGAAGCGCTCCTTGCATGGTGATAAGGATCATCCAGACATTGCTGGGACACTTCATGAGCTAGGCATGGTGAGTGTCGAGGCTGGAGATTTCAAGGGAGCAAAGCAGCAGCTGGAGGAGTCCTTGCGAATGAAGCGTTCCTTGCATGGTGATAAGGATCATCCAGACATTGCTGGGACACTTCACTCGCTGAGCATGGTGAGTGTCGAGGCTGGAGATCTCACTTCAGCAAAGCAGCAGCTGGAGGAGTCTTTGCGAGTGGAGCGCTCCTTGCATGGAGATAAGGATCATCCAGACATTGCTGGGACACTTCGTCAGCTAGGGGTGGTGAGTCGCTGGGCTGGAGATCTCGAGGGAGCAAAGCAGCAGCTGGAGGAGTCTTTGCGAATGGAGCGCTCCTTGCATGGAGATAAGGATCATCCATACATTGCTGCGACACTTCATGAGCTAGGCGTGGTGAGTTGCCAGGCTGGCGATCTCGAGGGAGCAAAGCAGCTGCTGGAGGAGTCTTTGC
>Ga0126342_10000665_pt1 | contig 40443 bp, 39 predicted proteins | sample Cyp1metagenome_FD_92528 | JGI IMG/M metagenome (GOLD analysis project Ga0126342, IMG submission 92528) | Coral microbial communities from Lord Howe Island, Old Settlement Bay, Australia - Cyphastrea 1 metagenome | ecosystem: Host-associated > Invertebrates > Cnidaria > Coral ...
CGACATCTGAACGACATCTGAACGACATCCAAAGTCGTCCCAGGTGATCATAGACCCATTTGACCCGTTTTGGTTTTCTTTTCTCATTTGAATTTTGAGGCGCACAAAGAAAAGGCAAGAATATATGTAGAAAAGGCTGGAATGGAATACTGTACCCCGTTTAGGACCATATTTTTAGGTAATTATCCTTCACATAGCCTTATATAATTATATATGACCCTTTTATATCGTTTATCTCTCCATTTTCTATACACAATACAAAACAACCATTTATTGTTCTATTTCTCCGTATCTCAAAAGCATCCAAGATTCCGTCTCTTTTATTAATATATAATCTGGAAATGTGGAGGTCCTCTTGTAACATGAAGATCGCCGCATGGAATTACGATGATTTGTGGTTGGGATTAGCATTTTCAAACGGGGTTTTTAATACGACTCAACTGGTGAAACTGGTGATGACTCTATTACTATGATCATACATATGTTCATTATCATCATTGTTATAAATCTATTCACGCTTATGTCCTGTCTAGTGTTTTTGATGTAGTTATATGTATTATTCATTACTAAATCATCCCTGATTATTACTATATATAATAATAATAGTAATAATAATAATAATATATAATAATAATATGTAATAATAATAATAAATATATATATATATATCCCAGTGGTTTTTCTCCCAGAGGTTTCGAAACCCCAGGCTCTTTGGATTGCACGGAGTTCCTGCGCCATGTCTTCCCGGAGGAGCAGCTTGGCCGCCATCCATGACTTCTGAGGGGCCATATGGGGGTTTCCATAGTCGGGGCACCCCAATAGCTGGATGGTTTATTTCAGGGAAAATCCGAAAAATAAATTGGATGATTTTTAGGGCTTCCCCAAAATGACTTTCAAAAAACAACCAGAATGGGTTTCGCTCGGCGAATGGCTGGGAATGGCTTTCGCATGGCGAAGAGTCCTGCCTTGAATGATCCCAAAGCGGCAACTCTGGTAACCGCGGTGACCGCTATGGAAACGTGAATGGTCAGTGAATGGTTGGTGAGTATTCCCACTAAGAATGAGTTATTTGAAGGGGTATCTAAAGTATTCTAAAGTCATCTATGATTTCTTTGCAGGGAAAGCCAAAGAAAATCAATTCAGCCTGAAACAACTATGACAACTAAGTTCAGATGTATCGGTGGGTGATGACAAGCAGCAACCAGTCCTGAATCAGCTCCTACGAGGTATCAGATATCTTAAGCAACAACTGAACAGTCTCAAAAACCGTGGTTGGTGAGTTGTTCAATGGAGATCCAACTATCAAATAAGTTTCTTTTAGCAGTAAATAGAGATTTCAACCATCAAACATGAGGAATCATGGGGATACCATCCAGAAATGGTCGTTTGTCAAAGATGCGGGGTCATACTAGCCCTTCAGGAGAACTACTAAAATAGAGCCATGAACTGCACATCCCGGAGACATGGATTACCATCAATTTTGGTGTTTTCCAACAGATTCTTGGCTCAGATCCAGCAAAATAAACCAATATGGGATCTTGTTGAAGATCCGCAGAACAGATGTTGGCTTCAGATTTTTGACTCAATGTACCAAGGTGATGTTCACATGTGTCACGGATCATTACCCAGGATATTTGTCTCGAGATGAGGAATATTCCACAGTTGGCAATTTCAATTGCGAAAATGATGATAAACCATAAGAAACCATAGGATTTTGGGGTACCCCATTCTGGGGCACACCCATTTCTGAGACATCTCTCAGTAGGAGCTCAAAGAAATGGACGTACTCGACCGTGCATGGCAGGTAGCAATTGGTTCATGATCATGCTTATAACCCTGCTTTGTTTGGGCTTGTCCGAACATAGGGTACCCCAAGATACCCCAAGATCCAATGGTTTCTCATGGTTTATCAGATATTTACTTACCATATCTTGCCATGGCATTGGCCGATTCATGGAATTTCCCTAGTTAGTTCCCGTAGGGTCCAGCGGTGTGATGGGTCAAGGTATGTGAAAGAAGCGCAAGAGACCCTGGGCTGCAAGCATTGCAGCATTACTCATTATACATTATGTGCATGGCCAAAAGTTGGGGGAATAAATGAGTTATAGTCATTATATATATATATATGGGTATGGATCAATACCTATTAATACCATTTTTAGGGGGATGAACATTCATTTACCAGCTATTTTGATGTTCACCAACATTACAAGGTTTTGACACACTGCCATATATATATATATATAACCTATATTGGGGGATGGTCATGAATTCATTCACTGGGATTAGTTTAGTTCGACATCAAGGATGTCCATTCTGGGATGGATGACCATACCCCATATATCATGTTTTGACCATGGCACACATGTTCCATGGTGCTGAACTACCAAAAGTTACCCAGTGGCCCAAGGAACCACCCAGTCCTCGGGAGGCAGTGATGGGGGATAGACAACCGGAAAAATATCACTCACGTCACTCGGGCTGATTCCTTGGGCTCATAGGTTTACGGTACATATGGTACATTAATGATCTTTTCATCAGATAGATTTTAGGTCTTGGGCTTGCCCAAATGCTCTGGCATCGATTCGGAGGTTCACAAGGTCATTTCACAATTTTACCGGACTGAAAGAGACCAGCAGGATGTGGACGTTGGGTTCATTTGGGTCTGAAAATGGGGCCGGTAAAATTGACATCTTCACGGAAAATGTGATGATTAGCAATGAGATGTTAAGGTGTTTCGGGTTTTCCATGGTTCTCCCAACACTTTCCGGGAAACCCATTTTGAAAGCTCTGGCAAAACCAGCAGGCATCTTCAAGATGACCCTGAGAACTTGTCTTGTTTGGTCCCAGCTGAAAGCATGTTTCTTACCAGGTACCCTGGTCATGAAGTTTTGTTAGGTTGTCTCATGTTGTCTCCAGCTTTCTATTGACCAAAGATTTTGTCATGGTCTTTGTTAAAGCCAATAAACGGGGTGTAGCTATGTTTTGAGGCATGTCACTGGAAGGATCCAAGTTAAGCTGCGATTGATGGTCACAATTTTTCAGCTCCAAGAAAATCCAAAAATGGATGCCGTCAGGCCTGTGGTAAACCCAATAATAGACTATCCCCGGTATCGCCAGAAATGGGTGGGTGATTAACAGCGGCTGTATATCTCTGGCTTTACCACGCCTGTGCGACCTGTACCCATTTCGGTCGGCTTTTCACCCACAGACCTGTTGCATGTTCCAAATGGCTTTGAACATGGGGTATGTGTATATACCATTATATGCCATTACATACTATTATATACTATTATATACCATTATATACCCCATATATACCCCATATATACCCCATATATACCCCATATATATCCCAAATATACCCCAAATATACCCCAAAATGGCAATTGCTATGAGGAAAACCATGAATCAAATTTGGTGGTAGCCATGTTTTTCGTACCTAAAAGATTGATCCCCAATGCTTCTGTGATGCTGGATGCTTCGCCACTGTCGCGAACTTTATGGGAGATTCCGACCAATATTGAATAATATTGAATAATATTGAAAATAAAAAATACGAATTGTATCGAATTGTCAGTTTCATCCGAAAATAACGAATGACCCGAGATGATGTTGGACTCCCCAGGGGTGGATCTGTTTTTGGTTCCACAGCACCGCGCGCTGAGTGTCTCAGGAAGCAGACACCGGTGCGGAAGTCACGCCACGTGGTCTCCCTCGCCTTGCATCACTTGGAGACCGAGGGCCAGGGCCATGGCGGTGTGACAAGAGAGACAGTGACAAGAGAGACACGCTTCGCCGAAGGTTAGCAGCTTGGCAGATATGATAGGATCATTATAGATATAATCGATATCACTTTGGCAAGTTGGTAAATCATATATACATAGAATATCATAGAATATCATAGAATCAATCTGAGTTCATGATTTTTAAGCTATATCACAATTTGATATTGGGTTTTCCTAGGTCATGGGGGATCCCCAAACGTTTGGATGGAGTTTATTTAATGGAAAAATCGAAAAAAAAAGTGAATGATTTGGGGGTACCCATATTTTAGGAATCCCTCAGATATTATCAACGATGTTCCTATGAAAGGAATTGGAACTATATGGATATATATAAATGATATAGAAATAGGATATCTCGAATTGTTCAAAGCAGTAGTTTGTCTGTTAAGTGGATACATTCCACCATGTAAACGTTGCCATGTCAAGGTTCACCGTTCAGGTTCGCCGTTCAGGTCCAAGCTGGTGGCGTCCTGCCGGAAACTGAAGTTCAATGTTATTTATCATTTATTCTATTGTTATTAGTAGTATTCTTATATTATAGTGTGTATATATAATTATATATATATATATCTTAAATATATATATATATAGTACGAGTATGAAAATTATTAGATTTCATACGGAGAATTGTCTTGGTGGTTTCTACATGTTTCGTGGTGATGGCCCACTGAAACTTCACACTCAAGTAAGAGGATCTACAATTTTCTTTGCGAATCTCTTCCCTTGGCCTGTCTTTTTCCTTACACTTTCACCTCTTTCTCTTGACGCCCCTTTCTCTTGGTACATCCTTCCTTTGACACGTCTTTCTCTTGACACTATTTTCTTTTGAAGCGTCTTTAAGACCCGTGTCTCTTGATATCTCCTTCTCTTGACATCTCTCTCTCTCTCTCTCTATCTCTCTATCTTCCTTCTCATCTCCTTTTCTTGGTGTCTCTTTCCCTGGCCACACCCTTCTCTCACCATGTTTTTTCTTGACATGTTTTTTCAACATATTGAAAACAGATGGACACAGCCAGGGCGATGTGTTGTGCAACGATCACATTCCAGGCGCAATCTGAGCACGACCCCAACTGTCGCACAAAGCAAGCTCCCTACATCGACGCATCATCAATGCAAAGACTTACTTTCACTGCAAAAAAGAAGCAGTGTTTGGTGCGATCCCTTCCCCTCACACAACCTACTCGTACATATTAAGCATTTTGTTTGAAAAAGACAAGTATTTCGATTGCTTCCTGCTGCTCCTGATGATGCTCCTGCTACTGCTGCTCCTGTTTCAATACTAACAACTTGCTGTGATAGTCGTGTCGTATTGCTGGGATCGCTGTATTGTTGCGATAGTTGCATCGTTGTGCTGAATTATGGTGATGATGTGTGATGATTGTATCGTTATATTTTGATATACGTTGTGTTTGTGTGTTGTCGTTGTGATAGTTGCATGACTTTGATGGTTGCATTAACTCTTCCGCACTGGAAAGCTTTTCTTCTATACGTAGTTTGATGAGATCTGGCGGAGTTTTTACCACCCTCACTTTGCGTTGCTTGCGCTGGGCCCAGGTAGTCGTTGCGATGTGACGTGGCGGCCCGGGGCACACGGCCAGGATCCACCCTAGCACCACTCTGTTAGTGGCATGTGGAAACTTGACCTGAGGACCTCGTGTTTCTTCTAGGGAGGGGAGCAAAATCATCGAACTTTTCATCATGTTTCAGGGGGAAAAGCCATGATTTATATATAATGGGTGCAACCCAAGTTTGTAAAAACATCCGAATGGAGGTTTTGAACTTTTTAACCCGGTAAAAATGGAGCGGGGTTCAGCAAGGGCATAAACTTGGAGGCAAAAAGTGTGAGTATGGAAAGCATAGTCATCTATTGTTTCATTAAATAGCGGAATCATCAAGTGCATTTGTTCGCAGGGACTGAACATTGCTCTACTTGATAGTTGGTTGCTAGCTGATCATTGGTCACAACTACTCGTACACCAATCCTAACTCAAACATGATGTGTACTAAAATTAGGGTAAACAACCTTGCGTAACAAAAACGACTATAGTTGGTTACCTGGTTCCAACTGTACGTTTTCCTATGGCTTTGACAGTCGCCTTTAGATTTCTGGGGATGTTTACATCGCCGTAGCAGCGATCGCAGCATCGGTACCGGGCATTGTAATCCATTGAAAATTGATGAAAATTGATGAAAAGTGTGTTTGGTTGATGCTGCGTGGTTTCTTAATGTTTCTTACACATCTTATGATATCTTATGTATGTCACTGTATGTCCCTGTTTTGACTAAAATACTTAAAATCTCGTTCCTGTAAGACTATTTGAGACCGTCCATGGTTGGTGGTGTCCGCCAATTCGCTAGATCATGATCGACAACGACTTCTAGTCCCAGCCACATATCACATATGTTGAATGCAATGTTCATAGCAGCTATTGACAGCACTCCCAAAAAATGAAACACACGGTCAAATCCTACTAGAATAGCCCTCAATTGCATGGTTTTTAATTTGTTGATGTACTTTAGTTGTTGTGTTCTTGTCATTTGCTTCAAACATATGTGTTTTTGCTCATCCTCAAATGGGATGCTGAACCCAAAGTGACTTGAATATTTTGGGGATTGGCGTCCCACCAGAAATTGACGCTGCATGGCATGCTAGGCACTGAAATCAGCAAACCCACCAGCTAGAGTTTTATCAAAGATATGCGAGAAGATGCAAGAAGATTGGAGCTGACCCTCAGCTATCTGCGCAGTTTCTGTGATGTCAACGTATCCTTTGATGGCTTGGAGTGGGTGGTGTCCAAACACAAATTCTAGGGTTGAATGTTGGTTTCAGATTGTATAAGGTTGTTTTCATACCGGATATTAGGTACGGTCGAAACTCTGGTAGACCACTTGTGTAGGTAGTGCTTCTTGTGTTTGGAAAGAGCACCAAAGACTGTAGCGATAGCCCCCCCAAAAGCAATACCGACAATTGTGCATCATGTCCACATCTGAAGCTCTTTTGTGCAAAGTTGATGCAAGATGCGAGATTACCAATAGCCCCAGCGATACATCAGCAGTTCCCCTTCCGGAACGAAAGATGCCAGGACAGCGGGCCCCACTGTGAACTATTCCCAACATAGGAGGCCCCAAAAAATAAATCAGAACCGCAGGCCACCAGAGTGCAGTTTGAGCCCAAAAATAAAATTATAATGATATGTGTAGATTTATTTTATGGGTTCATGCACTCTGATGGACCTGCCCTTCTGAGATTCCCCCTGCCAGAAAATAAAAGATAAGGCCTCCCTTAGAAAATAAGAAATGATGCCCCCTCCAAGAAAAAGAACTAGACTGTTTGAAGGGGGGTCCCAGCCAAGACTCTCTGAGAATTGTATTTTTTTTCAATTTTCCATCTTTATTTGTTGCTTCTTCTTTGTTTTGGTTTTCGAGGGGATGGGGGGGGGCTCATTTTTCATTTTCTGGAGGGTGGCGGTGGAGGCCTTATCTTCTATTTTCAGGAAGGGAAGGCCTTATTGTTTATTTTCTGGAGGGGGTGGCTCCGCACTGTCCTCGAGGAATACCATGATCCTTTAAAGTGCAAATGCTTATTGAAGAATACTAATTCAAAATAATGCTGTACTTTCTGCAACGAATACATGTTTGTTCAAAAGACAATTCCATGGAGTCATACTGCACTTTCTTGGAGAAATACCACTCTCTTTCAAAGGGACTGCTGTGTATATTAAAGGTTTCCCCTTTGTACAGGAACTTAACAAAAATACCATACTCTTTCACAAGGACTACTTTGTATATTGAAGGCTACTTTCTCAAATGAATGCCACACCCTGTTAAAAGGAATATTGTGTGTACATGTATATACTGTATATAATATATGTATATTTAGACATAGTATATAGTATAGTGAACTGTGGTATTTTGAATCATGCTATGCTTTTCCAAATGAGTTGCTGTTTCTTTTTCAATTACATATTGCATAACATCATTGTTCAAGTGAAGACTCCATGAAGTCACCCAGTACTTTCTGAAAGGAATGCCTCACTCTTGAAGAAAATATTGTGTAGTGTATATGTTAATTCTATCTTGGAGATGCTACCCTTCTCTAAAAGGACTGCTTCCTACATGGAAGGAATGCCACATGTTTTTCTAACATATGCGGAAGAAATGACACACGCTTTCTAAAGGAATGCTGTGCACATCTCAGGGTTTTGCTTCAAAGTCATGATACACTTTCTCAGAGGAATGTTGCCCTCTTTGTGGGAGAATCTTGCATGGAGGTATGTCTATCGAAGGTTTCTATGCCAAAATGATGTTTTACTATCTGAATGGATATTCACCCTTTTTCAATGAAATATTGCCTGAAGTCGTGCTACACTTTCCTAAAGTCATCTTTCGAGATAATTATCATATCATGGTCAAAAGTCATTCAAAAAGTGCTCTCCGACAGCCTGCCACTCTAAAATAAATACGGCCAGTACCAAACCGTAGTAACGGATTAGTACTGGACATCATTTCAGAACAGATTTCTTTCAGATTGGTGGATGGTTGTAAATTTCCTGAGACCAATCTTTGACTTTGGGCTTAAAACTGATTTTCACGAATGCTCTTCTCAAATTTGGGTTGTCGCTACACACTTTGATTTGTTGTTTCTGTTTAGGGCTTCGATGTTTTCCCCTTCATCCAGCAAGATCGGTTTTCCTGGGCTGTGTTTTGTATAATGGTGGTTTTTGAATCACATGTTGTCTCCTTGATCAACATGGCCACGTGAAAACTTCCTTGATCAACCTGATAAAAGCTGATCAACCCCCCCTGATGTTTCAAGTCATTCGCCTGGTGCCACTGGCTCCAAGTTGGTCATACTCCAAGCTGTCTCCTTGGTGCACCACTTGCTTTCTGTGGCAAGGTCCTGCAGTTTGCTTTCTTGCTGCTGGTTTCAAGATATCTAGACAGAAATGCGTGATTTCTCTCTCCTTGAGAGGCCTGAGATGATACCCAGCCTGCGAACATCTTGAATCATTCTCAAGCAAACATGACTAGAAGGACTGAAATCTTGAAAATTCATGAAAATTCAAAGTCCTAGCCATGCGATCCGGGTTGAACCTGGAAAAGAATTGTGAGAAAAGATGCAGCTCGTCCCAGCTCAGAAGTCTAGAAGCACCAGCTGCTTTGTTTTCTGCGCACAGCAACTCAGTTCCCACAACCTCCAAGAGGTCTGGGGGTGCCGTTTTGCAGCGCGAAGTACTGGCAACCGGTGGCCATGAAAGCTAGTGGAAGTGAGGTCAACGCTTGTGTTCTTTTCTGAAGTAATGTTGAAATAATGTGTTTCGATGTAAAATAGATGAAATGATATGCAATAGGCTGTCAATGATTGTAATCAAATGCAATCATTTGGATATGATATAATTACATGTAAATATATGTAGATGTATATATATACATATGATAGGAATTAGTCGGGTGTATGCAACGGGATACGTGTCACAGGGTCATGCCGTCATGTGTGCGTCGTATTGTTGATTGCTTGCATGATACATGTTTACTTGTTGTGGTGTGTGCAGTTGTTCTTTGATGTGTCTGTGTGTGCTTTGCGTTTTTTGGCTAATAGAGAATCATACACAAAAAATGACTACATGATCTTATATACTTGGGCTAAGGCTGGTAAATATCTATTGGTTAATTATGGTCACTGGAATTCACGTTTCCAATTTTTCTTGTTCAAAGTTCCCTTGGGGATCTCTTCATCAGTGTCACATCCATTTTGCAGTGCCTTTGTTGCCACCAAAGCTATCGGTACTCGCAGCGCTTGCGCTTGACCGGTCTGGGTCGGCCCATAGACTTGACGACTGGATGTTGAAAGGCAGAAAATGGCAAAGGAATGGCGAACGGAAATTCCTGGAAAATATCTGAAAATATTCTAGAAAGTCAATTGTCAACTCTAGATTAAACACAACTACAACAAACCTCTGGCCCGTTTCATTGGCGGGCATCATTTTGCATCATGTTGATAGCAGATTACTACCTTTATGGGCGAATCCCCCCAACTAATCAATCAGGATGTGACTCTGTCTGGGGTACCCTCTGGTAAACTAACATAACTATGGAAAATCACCTTTTTAATGGGAAAATCCACTATAAATGGCCATTTTCAATAGCTATATTAGTCATTACCAGAGGGTAATCAATCGAAAGATAAACACAACTTCTGGAATTCTCCAGGCCATGTGCGATTGTTGGTCCAACGATGGCGAGGGAAGATTCAGAGGTTTGCTGTTGCAAACTACCTCGTTTGCCAAGGAGATAGTTTCGATGTTTTTTTTTGTTTGGTTAATCGCCGTTAATCACCATTAACCACCATTAATCACCATTAATCACCATGAATCACCATTAATCACCATTAACCACCATTAAAGTCACATATTCTTTTCACAGGTTTTCCATCCTTACATTGGACCAACCGGCCAAAAGGCGATCACCGAAAAAATATCCAACCACCTTCAAGCCATAGTCCAATTTTTTTCAACATGTGGAAAAGCCTAGAATTTTAGCCATCAACAAGTCTCAAACTAACTGATAGCTGGATATAGCTGGTTGGTGGTTTGGAACATTTTTTTCCATATAATGTTATTGGGAATATCATCCCAACTGACTTTCATATTTTTCAGAGGAGATGAAAGCACCAATCAGCAAACTGTTCTACCTCAATCTCTTCGCTCCGATCCCAGGTCTATGATGGATTCCTGCAGAAACGTGCTGAGTTGGCACAAGTGGAGTCAGCTGTCTCAGCTGGCAGAGCCGGTGATCAGCAGAGGCTAACCAAGATTAACCAACAACATTTTGGAGTTAAGGGCTCTAACCAGCAAAAACTGGAATAAACTATCAAAATTTGGAAAACATAAACTTGGATTTGCCGAGTTGCTTTTTTTTGGATCCACCATCATCGCCGGATCGGTCTGGGATATGTGTGTAAACATGTTCCTTTTTCAAGACATCATTTCTAAATGTATGGATTAGCACTTGATCCTCATGGTTATGGTAAGGTGGGCTTTATGATAGTTCCATTAGTTTGGGTACTATTGTTAATGTGATTATTGCTGCATTTGTTTTCACAAATGAGTTGTCACGGTTGGGGATACCCGACCAGCTCATCAACTGTACAGGGATGACGTTGCGGAATTGAAAAACACTGTCACTGCGTAGCTGGTAAAAGCTTGGTTTTAGGGCTTGAGATCTATCTGAAATGTTCACTTTAACTATGATGTACTAATACTACATACATATATATATATATTTATATGGATAGATAACTATGCTTCACTGTACTTTTTGGTTTATGGTTTTACGTTTACCATTCAACAATTCAACACTTTGCGGGCGGGCGGCGGGTCTCGTTCAACACTTTGCTCCGGAACAGCGCCAGATTTGAGAAGTGCTCCTGCCAAGACCAGCCCGAGAGCTCGGTGGTTAGGTGAGACGGCTAGCTTTCCTTTTTTGTTTTACCAGGAATTTCCTGTATACATGTGAATATATATATATATATATATATTTATATAATTCATATGTATATATTTATATATGCAATTAAGTGTTGATATATGATAATGTACGTGCCTTATGTGCATATGGCAAATCTAATGCTTGTTTGTTTGGCAAGTTTCTTTCAATGGTGGTTTTGGCAAGTGTAACATCCAAGCGGGACAGCCTCTCTCACTCAATGTGTATAGGCCGGTATAGGCATATTGTAATATACGATTATATATATATAATTATATATAATATATAGTTATGTATTTAGTTAGCTAGTTATTTATGCGTGCGCACCAATTTGTGTTCGAGGCAATTAGACTCAGATCGATCAGGCGCTACTACTGATACCAGCTTGGTACGCAGGGTGAAGCACCGATGATTGGACAATGATGGGTAATATGTAGGAGTAAAGATGGACGTGCAACCTAGGAAAAATGGTGATATTGATGCTTTTTTTCCGACGTTCTGTCCATGGATGTCGATGACGATGAGGATGATGATGATGATGATGAGGATGATGAGGATGATGAGGATGATGAGGATGATGAGGATGATGACGATGACGCCCACCTTTGAGAAGGGGATTGATCCTGGGACCGAGGCGGAAAGCCATTGTACGGTTGATTTGCCTGACTCGTATCTTCGAAAAGGAAAAGGGCAAGCGTGTGGGGAACCTTAGGGCATGGCCAAGTGGCAAGGTGCCAATGCCTAGTAGATAGTGAGTCTGGTGATTGCAGATGCTTGTGTGGTGGATATGACTAGTTCAGTACACTTCAGTGGGCAAAGGAGAGGCAATGTGCTGCCACAAGATGCGCCGAAATTCGATTTCTATGTACAGCTTCATTTTAAATTTTGCAGCGCATGATTTTTGCCATGGGCCAAATATCCATGATCTGCAGCAACGATTCGTAGTTGGTTGATCTGCCCACTTACGTTGCTTAAACCCTTCAACTTCTACGCAGAAAAACTTGATGTTGTAAAGACGTACTCTCAAGAACGTCTTCTCAATCCCCTTTACGATCAGCAAAATCTTTATTTTTATGGGCATAAAAATCTCTATGTTTTTTGACCATCATTAACCATTAACCATGATTTAAATTCATGTAATGCATAAATCCACCTAGTTTTGCCATGGTTTTCGCCAGGTCCAAGACGAGTTCATGTCTTTGGAGCCGGACGTGCGCCAGGTTCCGCAGCGAATTGAAAACATTGTGGAAGGATATGGAAGGTCTAATTATCATGACTATTCATCACTAGACTACTCGTGACTATTGCTATTATCGTGTATTACCGTTGGTATACCCAATTTTTAAACCAAAAAAGTGTTTTAAGAAATGTAAACAAAGACACAGTCGTGGTCGATACTGTTGACATCTTTTGACAATATGTTTCTTAATCAATGGAATCAAGCAATAGGAAATTCTGATCATGAAGGTATCGAGTGGGGTATGGTAGTATGATAGGGCAACGGACCGTGATCTACACCTGAATTCCAATTATTATCATTAGTCAAGATAAAAACAGTTTAAAAGATCGTAATTTGCGGATTAGGTTTGACTCATATGATTGATATATCATCATGTAAATTTATATGGGTGAAAATAATCTTACCTTGTGACATAGTGTAGCTTAGGGGCATCAATTGACATGTGCCAATACCATTTGCTGCTGGCCAACCAATCTGAATCGACTTGTTTTATTGGTATGGATCGATCCGAATTGACGGAACAATATTGGCACGCTGAACCTGGCTGAACCAATATGGGGCTTGCTAGGTACACTGGTTATCTGGCATTCAAGAAAGAAACTTGGGGGTTCCGATATATGATGATCGACCATCACATTAAGCGGTTGCATCAAATACATGTCAAATACGTCATTTGTCGTGAGTGCAAATGATCTTCCATTCGTTTGGCAGTTTGCCGGTGATATTCCCATGGAGTTTGTCAAATGGCAAAATAGATATCATTCATATCTATATATATATATGTATTTTTGGAGCGTCATGTGTCTTACATATATTTGTTTTGTATCAACACATCCATTTGGTCACATATCTCAAATATCCAACTTGTTGCGCACATACAATGCCCATACAATCGGTCGGTAAACAAATGATCCGATGACCGTTAAAATCACCTCATTAATATTTTCTGGAGAGAAAAATGACCACATGAATCGGCAGTCATTCCTTGATTTTCACACTGACTCCTTTAAAACCATTATTAATTTGCCATGTTTCACTCTGAAATCCGTATGTTTCATGGTTAAATCATACTTTTCTTGCGATTAAATCACCAATGCTTGATGCAAAAAAGACCTTTTTTCCATTTTCTTTGATTTTTTCTAAGCCTTACGAAAATCATGTTTATATAATCCATATTAAATTACTGGTTGGTGGTTTGGAACATTTTTTATGTTTCCATATATTAGTAGTAACTCCAACTAGAGAGGTTGAAACCACCAACCAGCTATATGGAAATCATACTACCTATAAAAATGGTGATGACTGGTTTATGGCATTGTTTTAACCACAATAAATCATCATTTCAGCATCATTTCTGCATCGTTTCCATGGAGACCAGGAACTCACGGAGTTTTTGAATGCCGACGGCCTCACGGAGCGCGGCTTTCTGCTGCACCGCGGCCATGTGATTAGAAAACCCGGTGGGTTTTTCTGAATGGAGAATGACATTACTCATGGATATTAAGATATTGGCAAATAATAGTGGATAATAATAGTGGATAGTAATAGTGGCAAATGGATGATATCCATATATTAATAGTGGCAAATGGTTATTAAGAATGGTTATATATTAATATTCATTATTAATGGATAATGGTGGTTAATACCGGCCAATAATGGAATATAGTTAATAATCATGGTTATTAAGATACTACTAATGGATAATAGTGTTATAATGGATAATAATGGTGATAATGGAAGAATAATAGTGGCTTAAGAATATTTAATACTAATGGATAATTGTTAATAATGGAGAATGGTGGTTAATACTGACCAATAGTGGATAATAGTGAATGGAAAATAGAATGTTATATAATAATGAATGGATAACGGTTGTTACCCTCTGGTAAATTAACATAGACCCTGAAAATCACCCATTTTTAGTGGAAACTAATCTTCCAAATCCTATCTGGCAGGGTCTATGTTAATTTACTGGAGGGTAATACCGGCCAATCATGGAATATAGATATATAGTTAATAATTATAGAACTTGGGCTAGCCTTTAGCCCAACTCTTACCAGCTAGTTAGGCCGTGTTCAGTAGATTGTTATAATAGCTTATTTATAGTGGATAATGGTTAAGATTTGGATAATAATACGGCTTATGAATATTACTAATGGATAATTGTTAATCATGGATGATGGTTGATGCCATGGTTAATAATAGTGATCAATGCCGGCCAATAAATAATGGATGGTGGTGAATCATGTTCAAATGGCTGATAATGATAACTGGGTATCAATAGTGGAAATGGATGGAAATGGGAAATTTCGTGGCAAATTAATATGATAAATATGGGATCATGAAGCGGGATAATAGCTAAGAAGCCATCATCAACATTGATTAAGCATTATTTCCTGGGAATATGGGATAATGGTTAATGGATTAAAAGCATGTGTTTTTTTTCAAATGGTTAATCATGGTTAATGGAGAACGGTAGTAACGGATCATGGGAACACTAATGGATGGATCATTTCCCCTGGGAAATGGTGTTTAATGGTTAATGATATTTACTGACGGGTACTAACAGTTCATAATAGTATACTTGATATTAATCGGATGTTTCATAAATCATTTTGCATTATACTAATAGTAATACCCCAAATAATGGGATCATTAATATGGGTTATGAGTATATTTCATGTGAAATGGTTGCAGTAATGGTACCTTCCGGTAAGACACTGGAAACGGAGCTGGAATGATGATAGTTTCATATGGTATATGCTTCAGTAGGGATAAACATGGGACAATAAGTTGGAGGTTAATGGATTTACCATGATTTACCATCCGGTGGTAAGATATCATCAAATGGGATTTCATGCGAATATACAGTAAGCGAAAGATCATGGGAATACGGAATATATGTATATCATGGGATTGGGATAATTATCCCTCCGAAAGATATTGGGATAATAATAGAGATAATTCAGATTGTATCTAATAATGTAATATCATCCCAGTACATTACATTATATCCATGGGATAATTACGGTTTTTTATCCCATTAATAGAACATTAATATTATCCCATAATTATCCCATTAATAATGCAATGGGATAATGGGATATAGTTATCCCTCCGATGTCAACATGGCTGGCTGGGAGATCCCCGAAGTCTCCATGGAGGTTTCGTTCGAAAGTGGCCATCGAACGAAATGGGACAGTTTCCAGCCATGGTTTGATTACCGGAGATTATGTAAGATGGCACAGTGTGGTAATCTTATAACAATGTTGTTTTGGGGGATATACATTATAAGACAACCATATAGGTGATATCAACATAGAATAGCACAACCTGTTGCTAAAGTGCATAGTTCTTTTAACGAATCTGGGTAACTATACAAGTGATGTTGCAAGAAAGTGGCAGGAGTTTCACTCTTTGTTCTTTTGTAAGATCATAGAAATGCACAGTTCACTTATCCCAGGGTGCCAATTGGCTGTCCATATGCTGTCCATGATCATCATGATCGGAGAAGCTCCATGGACACCCAGAGGTTTCATTCTCCCACCTTCATGTTCAACGCCTTCGACAACGAAGCCTTGAGCCCTGTCAGGGATGCCCAGATGGAAATCCAGTGATTTCGGTGATGTTCCTCAGGAAACACACAGATAATATCGCTTTGATGCTGGTATATTATTTATACTAGTATATACATATACTAGTATATATGCATGCTGTATCATTTCTCGAAGATGATATCAATATAATAATTTAATTCAAGAATCAATGTATATATAAAGATTTATAAATGGCTGGGATTGACCGGTTTGCAATCATGGTTGCCGACCAGCAAGTAATATGGTCCCCACCTGACGATGGGTGTGGAACTGAAACCACTGGGCACACATTTGACCGGGTTTCCGAGCCGCCAAAAAAAACAAATAATGACAATTCCCAGATCAGAAATAGAACCATTCTTGAGCCAATCCCCCTAATCAAATATCTCATAGTCTTCCTGAAACTTGTTTCCCACGGGGTCAGCGTTAGAGTGAAGCAAGGCCAAAGCGATGCGATTGCTCCTGAAGACACTTGGCGGTAGTTTTCATCATGTTTTGAGTTCCATCCCCAAATGGGACGGGATGGTACTTGGAGCATGATAGGTACTGTTCAGATCCCATGGTTGGAGAATTCTGGCAACCATTGGAAACCATAAAGAATAGCAAAAAGAATCCTAAAATGGGAACACTATATCTATATCTATATCTATATCTATATCATCTATATCTATATATACACATATTTGATCATATTGGGCAAATAGATCATTGATGATATCGATTTTGTGGTCAGCATTAGTCGTAACCATGGCTGTGACTCAGAGAATCTGGGGCTCTCCCTGTCGATGTCTCGGCATGTCGTGTTTGTTGCTGCAGTTCCCAATGTTCTGTGCTGATATAAATATGTATAAATCACAAACCGTGCTACCGAAATGCACATGTGTATAGATATGAATATATATGAATATCATTGTATATCTACATGCATATTCGCATTTATAATATATATATATATATATATACATGGAGGTTTCCTAAAATGGGGGTGCTCCTAAATCATCCATTTTCATAGGATTTTCACTTATAAACCATCCAGCTGTTGGGTATCCCCATTTGTGGAAAGCCTCCATGGTCGTCACTCAGATTTTCCTCTCCCAGGTCGTGGAGCGACAGGATCATCAGGATTAATATGTTATTATTATCCAATTAATACGAATATATGATGAGAATATATGAGAATCTGGAATATATTCTGGATGAATCATCATATGAATTATATATGATTAATATATATAATTCATATGATTCATATAATCCAGAATATATTCCAGATTATCATAGAGTCATCATCTTATAATTCAATGCTAGAGGGTATTGAACACTGCTCAACCGAGTTGACCATTACATATCATATCATATCAGTGGGTTTGCCGAAAGAAAGGTATGTCATGGTATGTCTATCATCACTTCTCCTTTTAAAGTGGCCAGTCTGTGATATCCTCCATCCCTGGACATCCCCAAGTGGTCACAAAACCACGGAGGATGTATCAATTGGCCAACGAAGCGTGTCTCGGTGAGATCTGGAGTGCACAGTTAGAGGCTGGTTGATTCAGTTCAACGACGGATGCCCTTTCCAAAAATCTGATGCGAATATATATATATATATACACGTATATATATATATATATATTGTATGTATATATATATATATATATATATGTATATATATATATACACGTGTGTGTGTATATAATTATATACTGTATTTACGGTGGAAACAAGTCAATAGCATGTGTTTTCAATTTTTGCATGGGTTTGTCCAACAATAAGAGATCTATGACTTGTTTTTCCCTCAAAACAGGGGGTATGTTTGAGGTAATCTTCATACCCAAGCGGGATGGCGGAATGGGGATTGAATGATTGAGTTAAATAGTCCATGGTACCCTCCGGTGTCATCAAACATGGTAATTGAAAATCCCCGAACTCAATGGTGGCTTTTCCGGCAAGCCATGATTACGGCTGAGGGTGGCATTAGCAGCTTATTATTTGCGGCTGAGGATAGCCCTGGCCATTCCAGGACCCAGTGCCATCATGCTTTTTGACAACAGCTTGAAAGACTGGAGCATGGGCAGGTAATTGTTGGAGATACTTATGCATGCATAATCATGGAACCATGTATATATATATATATGTACATATATATATATATGTACATATAGAATTAAGGTTACATAGATGAAACATACGCGTGTAACTGCGTGTATATACGTATATATATATATACATATAATTACGGCCAGGCGCTGTGTGTTGCCCGGAAGGTTCAAATCGCGTTTAAACATGTTTAAACATTATCCTTCAACATGCTCAAACACCTGCGCAGAGCCAGTGTTTTGAGATTTCCCAGACGACGAACCCTAAACCCTAAAACCCTAAAACCCTAAACCATCCTAAACCCTAAAACCCCAAACCCTAAAACCCCAAACTAAGCGCGCACCTGGTGCGCGCCTGTCCGGGCAAAGCCTTAGCCGTCAGCAAGCGGAGGAGGGCAAGGGGCCTCCATCTGCCCTCCGAGCCTGGTACTGCCCTAGGTAGAGCACCCGAGGTGGGTACTACTGTAAACAAGTAACCCTAAACCGTCGACCCAAGACTCGGAACCCTCGCGTCTTGAGGGGGTTCCCCCGGGGAAGGTTCAAAAGGCTCCCAGAAGGCTCCCAGAAGGCTCCCAGAAGGTTCCCAGAAGGCTCCCAGAAGGCTCCCAGAAGGCTCCCAGAAGGCTCCCAGAAGGCTCCCAAAAGGCTCCCAGAAGCTCCCAGAAGGCTCTCTAAAGATTCCCACAAGGCTCCCAGAAGCTCCCTGAAGGCTCCCGGAAGGATCCCAGAACGGCTGGCAGAAGGCTCCCCGAAGGTTCCCATAAGGCTCCCCGGCCAGGATTTGGCCCAAAAGGGCCGTTTCCCAATGGTCCCAGAAGAGAAATTCAATAGCCGGCCCAAGGGCCTTGAAATGGCAGAAATTTGCTTCCAAAAGGCTCCCCGGCCAGGATTTGGCCCAAAAGGGCCGTTTCCCAATGGTCCCAGAAGAGAAATTCAATAGCCGGCCCAAGGGCCTTGCAATGGCAGAAATTTGCTTCCAAAAGGCTCCCGGCCAGGATTTGGCCCAAAAGGGCCGTTTCCCAATGGCCCCAGAAGAGAAATTCAATAGCCGGCCGAAGGGCCTTGCAATGGCAGAAATTTGCTTCCAAAAGGCTCCCGGCCAGGATTTGGCCCAAAAGGGGCCGTTTCCCAATGGTCCCAGAAGGGGATCGTAATTGCCGGCCCAAGGGCCCTCAAATGGCGGAAATTTGCTTCCAAAAGGCTCCCGGCCAGGATTTGGGCCAAAAGGGCCGTTTCCCAGTGATCCCAGACAAGAAATTCACGCGCCGAGGGGCCGCCAAATGGCCGAATGCTTCCAAAAAGCTCCCGGCTAGGATACGGCTTGAACGAGACGTTTCCCAATGATCCCAGAAGGACATTTTACTGGCCGGCCCAAAGGCCCTCGAACGCTGGCAATTTGCTTCCAAACGGCTCCGTGAATCCAAAGAGGCTCTGTGCCAAGCTACCTGCGCCCCGGGACAGGGGTAGCCCAGGCGCAAACCCTACGGTTTGGTTTCAAGCCGGTTTTTGTAAGGGGTTCTGTGCCAAGCTGCCTGCGCCCCCAGACAGGGGTAGCCCAGGCGCATACCGAAGGTTTGGACTCAAGCGGGTTTTTGTCACAACCTGGAGGAAGGTGTCGAAAAAAGAAGTCACCCCCTTGATAGGGGGATGGGGGGTAGAAACCCTAAACCCGTGAAAGGTGCAAGTTTGGGTGGTTTGGGGTGGGCTCCCGTCACAAGAACGGCGCCTCCCCCCTTCGCCACATGACTCGGGGGGAGGCAGCCGTGGCACAATGGTATGCCCTAAACCCTAAACCCTAAAACCTAGGCTCTGGAAACTTTGAATCCTAAACTGTCAAACACTGCGTATACGCTGTATTTTCTCCAATCTCTCCTATCATATATTCGACAGCACGACATTCTCAATGTCAATGTCTGGGCAACACACGGCGTCTGTGGGTAATATTATATATACATGTGCTAAATATTGTTATGTGAACTATACGTGTGATAATATATACATGTACACATGTGTTCTTGTTAATGTCCATCAAGATCATGGCCAACCAAAAGCCATGCCCCTGATAACTGATCATTCATCATGCGGGTGTTCCATTCACCGACATTGTTCCCGGTTGCGAAAAGTTTATCCAGTTGCAGAACTGAAACTGGCAATTCTTCATGGCTGTGAGATGTTGATGTATCCCACAATTTGTTGTACGGTGCCCAATCTGTTTGAGGTATAGTATAGTTGATGTCTCAAAATTGCATGGATACCAGGCCCAGCAATTGTGTTTAAAACAACACGCGACAGTTCATGGTGTAGTTTAATGTTGTTTAGAGAAAGGTATATAAGCCAATGAGTTTGAGGTCTTTAGGGGTGTCAATATGTTTGAACACATCCATGTTTATCTAACACTTCAGTAAATGTTTCAAGGTAGAACTCTTGAGACTGTCATGCCAGAAAACGGAATCTTTTCCACAGAAGAAGGCAAATCAGAATCACCTATATGTTGGATGGTTAACTTGCAACCTTATGGCTGAAAGATGCTAAAAGCCTGAAAAAAACTGAATATATACATAATAGTTATGTATTATATATAGATATAGATATACATATACATATATATATATGTATACGGTTCATTTCGTATATAGCTTCAGCTAAACCAGCTTCGCCCCGGTCATAAGGTTCCCAATCACTAGCGACGGTGCTGGCGTAGGAAGTCTCAGCGGTGACTGGATGCCGTAGGTTTGTCCAAAAAGGGCAGATGTTCGCAGGGCAAATTATGGGACAATGATGATTTGGCATGATGATGATTTTGCGAATATGGGGTCATATTTGCAACACTATTGTTATTATGAAATTATCCACCATTGTTATTAAATGTGAATATCAACCCGGAAATTTAAGGGGTATTCCCTCATTAGCCAAAGCCCACCTCGTTTCCTTGGACAAAGGTCCGGTTTTTGTCAGACTCCGACTGTTGGTCGTGGCGGTGGTAAACAGTTAACTCAGTAAACCAATAATCAATATCATAATAATATCCATATGGATATATATGGATATGGATGATCTTGATCATTAACCATCCATCATAGTCATATATCCATACTAATATCCATATAATCATGCAATAACCATGGTGTTTCTGCCCAATTGGCTACCTGGACCAGCAAGGTCATCACGGTCATGGTGGAAGAAGTGGCCAACTATGCCAAGAAGTGCACGGACTGCGGGCGTTCGCGTAGGGTCGAACGCAACGTGGGACTAGCGAACGCAACGTGGTTAACATAATCTGTCTATGTTTCACTACATATATATATATAGAGATACATATTAGTGCGCATGTGCATATAGTAATTTACATTATATACATTACAAATATCTAAATACACAGCAAATATATGTATGCAATGGAATGTAATACAATGCAATGCAATGTAATGCAATGCAATGCAATGTATATATGTATGTTTGCTCAGCTGTTTGCCAACCTCGTGTGATATGAAAAGTTTAAGACTGTACAGGACACCAACTCCCAAACTTACGGCTTTGTCAACATTTATGCGTAAACTGACTCATTGGGATAGGTCTTCATGCATTACTTGTATAAACTACTTAGATGGACAATAATGGACACGCATGGTGGAATGTATCATGTGTCAACACCTCCGGCCCAGGGATGAACATCGATTTGTCGGTTGTTTCTTCCCATGGTTTTCTGTTAATTGTTTACTATCCAAACTTGTTGTGTCGCAACATGTGGTAATACACTACTTACATCTCACATGCAAATTTTCATTCAACTAGATGTTTCCATCAATGCACTTATTTCTCACTGTGTCTCAGTTGTTCAAGAGCCTGAGCCTTACAATTGAATGCATTGTCTTTGTGAGAAATATAGACATATATATAATATTATGATATTATAAATATATACATATATATATATACTGTATACAACAATTGTTGAAATTTCCCCTATTCAATGACAGCCATATCCATCAAGATGTTGCTAGTTGATATTTGAGCACCAAGTTTCACATGTTCCACCGTTGTTTCATGGGGTTAGGCACCGTTAAGCACCGTTATCTTCGCCATGCAGGATCCTGAAGTCTTTGATAGCACCAACCTTGAGATCAAGCGCTTCCATGGCACAGATCGTGCCTGTGGGCGATTGAAGTGTGGATGCTGAATCCAGACCAAAATATCCATGTGTGAAATAATATGTCTGTATATATATATATATATATGTGTATATATATATTATATATGTATATCAGTATATCTATATAATATATGTGTATGTATATATATATATGTGATTACGTATATGATTCTACACATATATCCCGTGTGTTGGATTTATGAGAAACACACGCGACATTGAATTATGTTTACACCCGAAAATGAAACAGTGCACAAACAATACTCTTGTCTTGAAAAAATAAACAGGGATTTCAAAACTTACACCAAATACAGCTGTTTTCCCGGTTGAACGGCTTGTAAGTATAAGTGGGACCAGGGGACCAAGAATCCGGAAAATCTATGAACATCATGATAAATTATGAACATCTTAAATATGTGTCTAGCTACCGCTGGGGATGTTGCTGCCGCTGCAGCAATCTCCCTTTTCATGGCCAGGCGGCCAATCCACTGCCCTTCGGTGGATCCTCATGCTTTGTGGAATATTTATAAATACCCTATGGTAAACAGACATAGCTATGGGAAATCACCATTTTTTATGGGTAAATCAACGAACTAAAATGGCCATGTTCAATAGCTTTTTGGATGTTTACCAGAGGGTATTTTCCATTGTTCCATTGACTGCGTGTAATTCGCATGGGATGGATGGTTTTTCCCAGCCATGATCTGGCTACAAGTAGCTTGGACCGATGATCCCAATCATAGACAGTCATGTGAGACTCATGTACGGTTTGATTTTCTCAAACCATGTCTCATACCATATTGTGGTTGTTATTGTTATCATATATATTATCATATATATATAGATAGATGTATATATATATACATTGATTATTGGTATTGCTCTAGACTCTTTATAAACGCGCATTAATATCATCATTAATATCATCCACTTCATCTGTAACATATTGTGATTTCATTTCGTTGAATCCAGAGGTACCGCGAAGATTGTGCTGAGCCCGTGGCAAATTGAGACCAATCCGGAGCTTCTCGACAAGGAGGCCCTGACAAAACATGCCGGAGGTGATGATTTTCGAAACGGAAAGAACATGTCTAATCAGAATTAAATAAGTTCCTTCCAAAATTATTATTAAGTATTGTACTACTATTATTATTAATATGATTATAACTAGTATAATATGATTATTATTATTATTGAATAGTATCATATTAAAATTTTGATCATTAGTATAGTATTATTATTGATTAGTATTATACTTTAAATTTTAACATGATTCAGTAATGTCCTTCCTAATATTAGAATACCCCCAAACAAAACCCTGCTTTAGTATTGGATATGTTTTCATTTAGGGTACCCATGTTAGGGGGTACTGAAGATTACGGGGGATGGGATTAATCATGATGGATGCTGCTTGATCCATGGCCGATCACAGGATGTCAAGACTTCAGACGGGACTTGCATTTCTTTCTGTGTCCGTTGAAATTCGTTTATATATTGGTAAGTGTTCACCAATATGTCTAGCCGTTTCCTGTGTAAATATTGAATGTGTTTCCTTAACGTTTCGTTCAATGAAACACAACTGGAAATGGTCAACCTCTCAGGATGCCCTGAGAATTTGCGACCAGGTAGAAGCCCTCTTTACTGACGTCTCCATGCAGGGCTGCAGCAACTTGGATCGCGAAAAGGAGTGGGATGCCGCGAAAAAGGAACGTTTCAAAGAAATGATATTGAGATACTGGGGATATCAGAAAGGATATTCATGGAGAATATAATATATATATATACTGTATATATTTACAATTATATTTATCTATATATGTATATCTATATTACATACTGTAGCTAGCTTAAATGGATTATACAACGTGGCAAACTCGATAGCATAAACCTATACCAGTTTGGGGTTGCTTTTGAATACAATTTCATGGCAATATTGGGATCGGGCAAATAGTAGGGTGTACCACATCCCATATGCTCCATGTCTGGAATATTTACCTACATTTGGGTCACTTAGGAGGTAAATATTGGCAAATATACCATACATGGGGAGCATTGGGGATTAGGCCCTTTTTGCGTCGAAAATGAGGAGTCATTGGGGTTACTCTACTTGCAGACAAACCATTAAAAAATAATTAAGTGATTTAAGTGGTGGCTTCCTAAATTTGGTCTGCATGCGAGAGTATGCCATGGCTTGTGGGAAACCTTTGCCATCAGATTTCGGGGGTACACTGTTTTCAGACAATATGTATGTAGAATTATGTGTATATATATATATATATGTATGAGCAAGTTATATATAGGTATATATTATCGTATATTTTGTGTTAATTAATATATTCATATCTCAGATAGTTTAGCAACATTCACGCCCAAATGATCTCGTGAGGATCCCATGTACCCTTCGCCAGTCCTTTTTTTTACACAGCTGGGCTGTGATGAAAAAATTCCTGCGCCGGAAGGTGAACAAACCTTTCAGAGTCGCTTGTGCCTTGGCTCAGCGGTGTCAAAGTGAGGGGCTCCATGAGTATGGAATATCTGCAATAAGTTTGTTCAATCCTCCTTCATTCAGAAAAAACTGTGAGCAGGATTAGGGTGGAAGCAGGATAAACAACATTAAACAACAGTCCAAAAACCCGAGTTGTACGTACTGTCTCTCAAAGATGTACAACCTCCCGTTGCCCCGCTTCCACACTTGCCACGCTCATTGGCTCCAAGAATTACAGAGTGTACACAATATAGTGATATATAGTGTAAAATTGCATAATTATATACAATAAATATATAACTATATATGTATGTTTAGATATGCACATATATGTTCACTTGTTTGACAGCGCTGAAAGATTTCACCATGCGTCACATATTGGCGACGCAACGCAACACAGAGTTTGGGCTACGGCTCAAACTTGCAGAACAATGAGCCCTTAGCTCCACATGGAAAATAATTTGCAAAGTGTTTGAAATAGCTACCAAGTGAATCTTCCTCGCTACACACTGGTTTTGTCGGTTAGACACATATGTGCAACATTGTGTGATAATATAGATATTTTGTAATATGTAGTGCTTGGTTGTTTTAGTCAATGGTATAATAAAACATCTGAAACTACGAAAACGAAGATCTGTTGTTATATACCACTCATGCGCCTCAAATCATCATCCCAGGAAGATATGTTTTCCGGAATTCAAATACATGGACGACGAGAACTCCGACGAAATCGTGGCAGAGCTGCTTGGCCCGGTGCAGAAGCCATAACTATACAACCTATGTAACTTATGGTTTGAGCATGTTTGAGCATCAACCAGAATTCGTGAAATTCATGGGGTCCCTGGCAAAAGGCTGGTTTTCTCGACGCTGGGGATTGCCACGATTGGCGTCACATACGGCGTATTGTTGACTCAAAGGATGTTCGTTGGTGGAGTCGAGTGCGGTGCTGCGCTTTCTAAGGATCAAGAAGCGAAGCATCTGCACCATGCTCTGCATTTACTGGCTCCTCGCACAGGTTCAGCTGTTGTTGGGGATGACCTGACCTTGGGACACCACAGGATGACGCCAAGTCTCTCACGCAGGGGTTCAACAACAAGGGATTTGTTTCTTTTGACGGCATGATAGATCATGAGCAGAAGAGTTTTATGTTTAGATGCCCACCTACCCATTTGGGCTCTACAAGAATAGGGTACTGGTACACCCCACATCCACATATTAATTTAATGTTCATACTCATGAACGTGTTTGTTTGGTCACATGGCGGTATGCCCCAATTTTCAGACATAACGTGACACAACCATTTTTGGGGTGGTTTTGGCATAGCATTCAGACCTCCATGGATTGGAATGATGAATCTGGCAGGATATGAGCCGACTATTTTTCTTGCTTCTTCCAGACAGCGCTAATTTTCAGTGTGCCCAACAATGGGTCCAAATCAGTTTCACCTCAGTTAAAGTCGTAACCTATTGGGAGCTTCTGAAAGGCTCCCATGTGTGATTTCTGATGGACATTCGAGAGGTATGTTTTCACAATATATTTTTTTTTCATCTCTTGTTTTTTTTCTTGCGGAATGTCCACAAATCCCTTGGTATGTTTTCATCCAGTAGGGCGAGCACTTGAGGTTTTGTTTCTGGGATCCCACGTCGCGATGTGAGGTTGTATGCAGATCGACATATGGAGTTTACCCGAGGGCAAGCAGTCTCTCAGGGCTTGACGGTGCCAGCGGGTTGTGGCAGGGAGGAGTTGTGCCAATGGTGACCAAATTTATTCTGGCATATTCTATCCTTCTTTTGTGTGTTTTTTTTGCGTCCTTCTTTTCTCCTTTGTTTTTATGATTTCTCTTTTTCTGCTTGTTCTTTTGCTTCTCCCTCTTCTTCGTCTTTATCTCTTATTCCTTCTTCTTCATATTGTTCGTCTCCTTCTCCTTTTTGTTGTTCTTGATTGTCAGTGCTGTTGCCACAGCCTTTATGACCCTTGTTGCTGGTGGTGGTTGATATGGTCAGGAAAAGTGCAATTCGGCAGAGAGGGCAGAGCAGATAATAGACAAGTGTGGTAAACGTAAGAATGAAATATTTTATCATTACCGATATTGTTGTTCACTTCAAATTCTGATGCATTATGTTATGTACACGTACTGTGCATGCATAGTGTATCATAATATACATTATGTGGATATATAAATATATATGATATGCATATAGTATATGCATATCATATACAAATATGTTATATATATATATATATATATTATATATTATATATTATATATTAAAAATTATATACTATATACTATATATTATATATTATATTTTATATATTATATATTATATATTATACATTATATATTATGTATCGTATATTATGTATTATATATTATGTATTATGATGTATTATGTATTATGATGTATTATATATTATATATTATATATTATATTTTATATATTATATATTATATATTATATATTATATATTATAGTTTTTATCACATTGATATAGGTCAGCACCAGACACAATTCTTGAACGTGTGGCACATGTCGTTTGGCTGTCAGGATCACTCAGAAATTTGGGCCAGTGGAACTGTCAAAACTGAGGTGTTTAGCCTGTCTACTCCCCAACAAAAATCACTTACATGCCAAAGTACAAGATGGCCAGTTCCAAATAGTCTCAAGCACGCGCGCTTCCATAGTTTCCACTTTTTTAAAGGATATCCATTTTTCTCTTGGAGGGTCGCAGTTTTTCCGAACTTTCGCCAGGAAGACTCGTGGAGCTTTTTGCGCTCCTGGCTGCAGCCCATGCCACTTGGTGAAGGAAAACATGCTGAAGTGCTGGCTTACAATAAAAACAATCTGAAGACAGACATACAACGATATGCAATAACGTTCCAGCACTAAAACATACTAAGACTAGTTATACACCAACTTGGCAAACTAACTTTGGCACCACTTTGCTGTGATACTTTGCTGGTTGAATTCCAAATGTTGTTCGGATCCTGATCCCAGTCTCACTGAAGTGCGTATCTTCCCAGATGTCCCCCATTTTATTGTTGATTGGTGCCCAAAAAAAAATGGGAAGATTTGGTGAATGTCTCCATTTCAAAAAAAAACATCTATTTAGATCCCAATCTTTGCTGGTTGCATTGATTTTGAGATGTTCGCTTGATATTTCCATATCAGGGTAACGTTTAACTATCCATTCCATCGTCTACAGCTTAAATTTGTTTAAGAACCTGATTGATATGTACTCAATGGATGCAGGAATCAATTCAGCTACTTCAACAAAAGTTTACGGCAGTTGGTTCATTCCGGATTCTATGGCCTCAAACATACGTGTAAAATCGTGTAAAATTACGTTCAAAATGGTGTATCCGCATGATCTAATTTCGACCCAAAAAAACATAGTGTAGAAATGGGTCTCAAACTTTGGAAAACATATATAACATATACTGTATAATATATTCCATCCTTCGGGTTATACCTTTTTTATCCCCTTAAATTTCCATACACAGCTCTGCAAGGCTGGATGACATCGAAGTGCTGAGCGTGGTTTGCGCGGCAGCGTCTCGGGCTGGAAAGGTTGGGATGTAGTTGATATATTAGACATTAAGGGGATTTACCCTCTGATAACTTGACATAGACCCTGAAACTATATGGAAAATATGCTATTTTTAGTGGAAACTAGTCAACATAGACCCCTATCTGACAGGGTCTATGTTAATTTACTGGAGGCAAGATCATTCCAATCACATGATTTTTGGCTTAGTTTAACTATACTTAACTATGGAACATATGGGGATATTCATTCGATGGGATATACCTAACCAACTTGATATGGTATGTTAGATAAATCGGCATGTCTGAAAATGAGGTATTCTCCCACAACTGGTGCAGTATTGCGAAAAAAAATGATGTTTAACCAAAGGATTTTGAGGTACATTTTTTGTAGACATTACCATATGAATCATATGAGCTCATATGTTAGCCTCTAGTAAATTAACGTTGACACTGAAAATAACCAGTTGTTTGTGGAAGCTAATCGTCCAAACCCCCTATTTGCCAGGGTCTATTTTAGTTGGAGGAGGATGATATAGGTTGTACCTATACATACATAATATCATATGCATTAATCAAGTATATATATATATACACATGTGTGTAACATCAAGCATCCATATATCACATGATTAGATATAATCATGTCTAACATGCAGATGATATTCATATGTAATAACCCGATATTCACGGAATCTACTGAATGACAACCAATATGCAATATGATTTGGGTTGTCCAAAAGTGGGAGGTACCATGACTTATGACCATCAACATTTTGAATGTCCACACAGCCTCATCTAATCATGTCTAAGTATGCAATGGCTACGATTATGCAATATATAAATATACACATCATATGCCTGCAGATCATTACAAACACATGCATTTATATATATATATATGTAAGAATATAAATATTTAGATAATATGTTTGTATGCTTATAATATATATATATAGTATGTTAATGGTGTTTAAACTAAACCTCATATGTACATGGGTATTGTTACTTGAAAGTGGTTGATACTCCCAATGTAGCTTCCAATGATGTAGCACCCCAGTTCCCAACCAAGTCGGGTAAATCTCGAATGTTCTGAGGGAACCTTGGTGGATGTGAATGGTAGGTTGATGGCCTATGTATATGTTCTTTTCGCTGCGAATATGGGAGTATCATATCTGGAAAGTAGTTGAATTTTGCAGAGTGTCCAAGATTAGCCATGACAAACAACTGTATGCTCCTCGTCTTTCCCAAACAACATCATCATACACGGCACCCAGATTCTGATTTTTCACGAGATTTCTGTCATGAGATCCAATGGGATGATCAAAAAGATATTCTGCCATGTAATTATGATAATGATCCATATGTCGTGTTGATTATCTATCCATATATCCATATATCCATATATCCACACATCAATCCATAAATATATATATATATAATTCCATATTGTGGCTCCATTGTTTCCCATTGTTTCGGACATGACCACAGCCCACCACAGCCCAAAGGTCATGGTGCGAGCGATTTGCAGCATCCCCAAGTTCCGACAGCAACAGGCCAAAGGTCTCAGTGAACCCCGCGCCTCGGCAACGTTTTTTTCGCCGTAAGGTTTTTGGGGCTCCACCATGGACATGGTGAAGGGATGTATCGCACATGTAATATGTATAATATAATGTATATCCATATTATACAATATATGTATATATCATGTTTTGGTGTGTGTTTATTGTTCCAGTTGCTTGGGATGCTGTGGCGCGACCCAAGTGTCATTGGGAGAATGAGGTTTTAATACATTGGAATTGCGTTTTTTTTCCAATAAATGTTGAGACAAAACCCTCAAAGATGCATGTTGTTTGCAAACATTTGACAATGTTTCTGGATCTGAACTACTAGGAACGCCGGTAGGTGTTCCTGCAAACTCCATTGGTTGTGAATTACAAAAAAGGGTTTCGCACGTAGGCCGTACCTGAAAATGTGTTTAACATTGGGGGAAGCCCATTCCATCCACTGGTTTAAAACCCCAAGTTTCCTATGAACATTAGCATTTGGGGGTATTACACTATACCCCGTGCTCAGACACACCCACAACCTATTGTTGGTTATATAATGTTATAGTATTTATTCCATGAATATATATATATATATAGAATTATTTGATATTATTTCTATCTCCATTTTATCCCCCTTGTTAAGAATTGTTGATACTGTGGATGGAAGAAATCCTGCACCAGCTGATAGATGGTGAACATCCCATTATTTATAGGGTTTCAACCATCCTTTTGGTGGTGCAGGATTTCGCAACCATCCACAGAGTTTCGTAGCTCCGAAATGCCCGAAATGCGAGGAGATGTGGTGGCACATGTCCTGAAGCACTGCCCGAAGGTGACCGCTGGACGATGATAGTGGATGGTCATTTTTCCACCAAAATGGCATGTCGTTTACATCCGAAAACGGAAACCAGAAATCATGATGATAGAAGATTGAACTACTGTTAAATTTGAGAATCAAAATATTAGCCAACCAGCGATTTTTTCATGACTCCAACCAAAGGTATTGGCATATTGAACATATTTAACCTGGCAACTGCGAAAGATGCGAAAGACTCTTGCTTGATTGCCTGGATCTGGCTTACTGTAGGGCACTACAGGGCTAGGGCTTCTTGACCTTAGAATCCCTTTTAATCTAAGTTTGAAGCAGACCCCTGAAGGTTCTCTGTTCCAAGCAGAACGATATATGGTTGTACCGGTGTCCCCTTGAGATTTTTTTCACCACCAGGTGCTGCCCTCCTATCAACGATTAAATCCGGACGAGCGACAACAACTCGCAGAAAGTCTCGGTGCCGAGCCCGGAAAGTCTCAGTGTTCAACGATGGGGACTGTTGAGAGTTGGGTAGTTTCGAAACGTCACCAAAAATAGGGGCGGTGAGCATCAAAAACTGGGATTTATCATGATTGATCCATATGACCATGATTTTTCTGGTTGTTTTTTGTTTACGATGAACATGTATAATTATATGGATTTATATGGGAGATCATTTGATAAATACTGGTTGATGATTAGTTCACCACTGGATGATCATCTGGGAATCCCGGAATTCTGATCAGTTGGGCATCCTGACTGGACTGCCAAGGCTAGCTGACGAAGTCAATTCTATAATGTTCTGGCTTCCGAGGACTATCATTAGGTTATGCCAACATGTTTGGTTGGTAGAAAGCACTGTTGTTGATGAAGCGCGCCATTGTTTGTTGATAATCAGATAATCCGCCAATTTTGTCATTGGTTAATTTCCATCATGGTACTGGCCAGTTGTTTTCGTCAGTAAATATATGTACATTGTTGCCCAAAAATGTGGTTCCCTTCATGACCTAATTTTGTTTGGTCTTTATGACCCAAATGGTTTGGTTGTTAAGTCACCGGTGAAATCCCTACCCTTAATTTGTTCATCACCATGGTGTTGAATAGAAAAAAGCTCATGCTCACTGCTAGTTATAGTTCATTCGTTGCTTGAATCCCCAAGGTTCCTGGTGAAAGATCATGGTTTTCTGTTGGTTATACCCGCATGATTAGGTCTAAAGCATCTTTCTCTTGGCTAAGGCCCAGTTTTTCTTGATTAACTCATATTGACGTTTAGAATCCCCAATTTTTGGCGAGATCATCTTGAAAAATGTTGGGCACCAAAACCCATCCAAAAAACCCTTTTTCTGTGTATGAACAAGCCCTATGTTTCACCATTAAACCATCTTATCAATATCATAAACCGTCATTAAACAATGGTTAAAGATGGTTAAACAATGGTTAAACAATGGTTAAAGATACTTAAAGATGGTTAAACAATGGTTAAAGCATCATTTCTTCTGGCTCCCGCATCGACTCAGGTCACGACTTCGAACTGCACCTCTTCCTGGACGCTGAGAGCTGTCCGGCGGGGCTGAAGTTTCTACTGCCCTTGGTGCAGTCCGAAACGCCTGAGGCGATGGGACTTGGTGAGGGATGATTTTTGGGATGTTGGAAATCACCATAGAAATGGTTATTACTGTAAATGTTATTAAAAGTTATTGAAAGTTATTAAGAGTTATTAAAAGTCATTAAAAGTCATTAAAAGTTATTTAAAGTTGGTTAAAGTTATTAAAAGTTATTCAAAGTTATTAAAAGTTATTAAAAGTTATTAAGTTATACCACGAAATGGTTACATATGAATATCTTTGGATGTTTGATGAGTTGGTGGAAATCACCGAAATTCAATGAAATTGGGGATATGTTGAAGCATGTTCATGGTTATTTTTACGAGCCTTTCGGGGGAAACCAAACAATTGGTATTTTCGACATGAGATATACTGAGATATGATATAGGGAATGTAGGCAGCAAAAAAACGAAGCTATCAAGGGAGATAAGCAACGCACATGAGACGATGTGAAAACATATGATATGGGGAAATAGCAAATATTTTTTTTTGACAAATGAATAGAACCCACTAAGATAAAGATGTGATATGAAGTGACGAAAGGGACACTACCAACCCATACTGTATGATGTGATGTGATGTGATATGATGTGGCATGATGTTATCTTATATCATATGATCTTATGATATTCAAAAATGATCGCGCATATAAATACGTAATATGTTACATTCATACTACATTACATTCGTATGATATTGATATAGGGATATGACCAACAAACCCAGGACATGGGGTATATTATATCTCTCACAAAAAAATGTTTAGGGAAATAAGAAAACGACATGTGTCATGATATCTGGGATGTTCTGAGATATACCCTCCAGTAAATTAACATAGACCCTGGCAGATGGGGGTTGGAAGATGAGTGAAACCATTAAAAATTCGTCATTTTCAGGGTCTATGTTTATTTACCATAGGGTACATATATATATATATAAGCCAAAGAACGGTGCACATATTGCATCTGTTTCTACAGCTGGAAACTTGGGGCTTGGTATTGCTACAGTCTACGCCATGGCTTGCCGTTGAGCAGTTCCTGGGGAATAAAAAACCAATCCCTCTGTGGGTGTCAGGGTACCAGGGGGTACCAGGGCAGCCATATGATGCCATAATCTTATCATATGAGGTGATTTGCGATCTTTGGTGGACCTGCAAAACAGGAGATATGCTTCAAAAACGGGACATTGGTTTTGGGCAAGAATCTTTAATATGCTTTAATCCCCAGTCCGGTGAAGTTTGCAACTATTGCAACTATCCCCATGCCGTTTTGATGCTTTCACATCAGTAGATAAATCATGACAATAAATCATCGAACTAACTTGACCATGTTAATTTGTAAACCCAAAAAAACAGATGTTATATCATGTTATATCAGTCATATATCAGTTATATATATCAGTTATATGTTAGTTATATCCCCATGAAAATATCCCCACGAGTTGCCCCAACTTCCAGGTGGCGAGTCGTCGTAACTGTGACTTTGACCCGGTGGCTGTGCTGATGTGGTCCTCCTTTTTGGAATTGGCCGGTGCGCCGTGGCAGGGATGGGCTCCAATCCGTCCAATTTCTGGGGTGTAGACTGTGTAGACTCCGGTAATTTCACAGTTTGTTGGTGGAAAATGGACCATTTTAGATGATGCTATAATATTATAATAGGATTTACTGAAAATGGTGATTTTTCAGAGCTATGTCACGAATTACCAGGGGGGTATACCTCGAGATTTTAGTGATATATGATATATGATATGTTCGATTGTTTTTGCTGGTATTCTTCGATAAGCATTGCCATTTTGTCGTCTAAGATTGGTTTGCGTCTAAGTTGGGAATCCATGTGGTTTGCTTGGTCAAGGGATTCCAAATCATATAAGGACTCAGCATGGAGACAAGATGCGAGAAGAATCAACCCTCGGAGGGCGTACCTGAACAGGACCTGGTCCTCATCCCACTACTTTCACAGCGATAGCCCAGTTTGATCCATTTCTGAATCTGTTTCGATGTCCGGAACTTTCACCATCTTTCACCCATGTACCCTCTGGTAAACTAACATAACTATGGAAAATCACCATTTTTCATGGTAAAATCCATTATCAATGGCCATTTTCAATAGCTATGTCAGCCATAACCAGGCCGGGTATCCCATGCTATGCCCTTGGTCGTGCATCGAGTTCTCGGCGGCAACAAGGCTCCATGGGCGCCCAGAGTCAGGAAGGATCGCTCTACATGACCGAGGAGCGCTTCCAGAAGATCCGCATCGCCGCGGCGACTCGGCAAGAACGGGGAGAGCTGAGCTGAAACGAGCTGAAAAATGGGAACATATATATATATATATTTATACATAGATAATATTATAATATGTAGTTATATGATATTATATATAATATGCCCATGTATATGTATATGTAATTATATGTATAATTACGTATACATCACATATAGTATTGTTATTGTTATTGTTAATTGCTTTTGTTATTACTACTATTATTGTTATTTTCTTACTATGATATATATATATATATATAGATATATAAATTTGTATATTGGGAAACTAAGATGACAAGGAATGGTGGATTCCCCAGAAAATGTTGTGTAGGTCGTGGATTTTCCGTACCTTTATTGGGGTATTTTGATATGATACTTATGCTCAGATCATCCACTTTGTTGCGAGATCATTTGGTACATAAGTGAGATAACTAGGAAATGCGGCAGAACAGGTTGATGTTCTCCAAGTTTGATATAGCTGAGGTAGTGTGGTACACCTTAAGCCAGAAAGCCCAAGGCTTTACCGCATTTCTTCACTGAGAAATGGGATTCAGCTCACTCAGGCAGCATTCTTTGATGATTTTGGGGAAACAACGTACTGCACCTTACGGAAGCTAAAGGGCCATGTGTACCATGGTAAAAAGTCTGGTGAATTGCCATGTTTTTTTTAATCCCATGTGACAAACCATAGTGAACCATGAACTATCATATCATATCATATCATATCATATCATATCATATCATATCATATCATACTATCATATCATATCATATCATATTATCATATCATTTCATATCATATACTATATATATATAATTATGTATATATGATCTTTTCAGTCTATTCACTGTCATGATTTGGACACGTGCCCAATGACAGGAAAGCATCCAACAGATGGCCGAGAGCTCCGTCAGCGAAGTGGATGTCTACGATCAAATCCTGGAGAAGCGCGCCAAGGCGCCACAGGGTGGGCTCCCCCCCCCGGGGGTGTTGCAGGGGCCCCCGGGGTTTCAGCAAGTTGGTGAGGGATGAATGAAATTCATCATGAATAATTTAAGGAACCTACTGAAAACCTACTCAGAACCTGAAAATTTGGATCTTTGGGATGATTAACCCATTTTGTTGGCCCCCAACTGACAAATGTGTTGGCAATTGTTGAAGATTTTGGACTATATATAGATGGCCACGATGATCAATGCCTTGTGTTTTTAATTTTTTTTTCGGACCTGTTTGGAGCCAATCTAAGCACACAGCTCCTCACTCATCGCTTGGAATATCCTGCAGTAATGGACATGCTCATGGAGAACCTAAGTTCCAATCGGAACAAAATAGTCACATAATGCACATATAATCATATTATGTATAATATATATATATATAATATCACTATTTTTTAATTATCGTTTGGTAATGGATATGTTCAGGGCGAGAATGTCTAATTATCAGCTCATATTGGAGGCTAAAGCAGCGAGAATCTGTCCCTCTTTGACGACGTTCAAAGGAGATCTGTGGATTTTCCATAAGATAAACCATCCAGCTATTGGGGTACCTCCATTTCTGGAAAGCCTAAGATTGGTCCCCAGGGTGCATTGTGGTGCTGGAAAATCGGCCCCACATGCCATGAGATGCTTCACTTGGAGATGTCCGTCGCCATGGTTTCTGTTCGGATCAAAATGAGTAACATTAACTATCACACAATATCACACATGTATATATATATACATATATATATATAATTACCTAGATCCACTCAAGATTGTTTTTTTTCACCCCGTTATATATATATACATCTATATTGGAATGTTCGAAGCAAAGTTTATTTTTGTCGAAGCCGAACGGCTGTCCTGTGGAAACCCCTCAAGGCTGTTGGGCTGCAGTTGGACAGTTCACTGCCCAGCAAAGCACTGAAGCGCTTGAGTTGCCTCGCCGCTTCCCGCGGCTCGGTAGCTGCGGTGTCAGCTGGGTCATGGGGATAGTCTGGGTAACACCTTGCAGCCCCCTTCACTGGCCAGGGTCGCCACAAATGATGGCAATCGGATTGGGGGATTGTGCCAAAACATGTATATTTGTGATTTGGGTTATAGTAGTTTACCCAAGAATAAAATCGCAAGTTGAGAAGGAACATGAAGATAAATCTATGGATTGGTGGTAATTAGCAAGATATCAAACACAGTCACATGTTTTCTACACATGAATTGATGAATAGATATCATGTCTTTATAGGTTATGAGTAGTTTAATTTCATGTCAACCACCAATTTGGATTTCGATAGAGCCAACAAGGAAGAGGCCAGGTATTGAAGTAGAAGCTGATTCTTGTTTTGGATGATCACCCCAAACAGCCCAAATGGACGCGCTATTGATACGACGCTCCAGTGGCTCCAGAGACCAAACATGGCTATGTGAGATCCCATATACTTTATACATCTTTATACATATGTGTATAATTGTGTATATACATTATACACTTACGTTGCAGTTGAAGCCGGGCCGAAACGAGCACAAATTGCGCGGAGTCAGACCTTGCTGGGGAGATGCGCTTGATATCTGCGCTTCGCAATTTTAGGGCTCTGAAAACTCAACCCCGGAAAGACATGAGCCTGGAAAATGATTTAGCGATCAGGATTAGGAATTGCGTTTTGCTTCATTCCAGCGATTCAATGTCACTCATGCCACAGCTTCTGTGTTGAAATTGAGAGAAACAACTCTGTTTGGCTGAAACTGACCAGTGTTTCTTCCATCCTATGCAAATTTGATACCGGGTAAACTCTGTGTTTTGACCATGGACATGTCTACTGCTTCTGAGGTGACAACACAGATGCAGAGAATGTGAGACAAGCCCTAGATGCCTTGAGTGACGCTTGCCTTCGTCAAGAGGTGAGTGCTTGAAGGTTTGAAGGCTTCAGATATGTGTGGATTGTATATTTTTACATGTACATATAAAGTTAGATTCTTATACTTATACATACTTAAAATTCTTGAATATCATATATGTACGTGTACCATGCTTCAAAAAAAGTGTCTTTAAGCGGGTTGAGTTGCAAGGCAATGGCAATTGTTGTGTAAGTCTAGTAAAAAATGGGCGCCCCACTCCTTCGACTCAATTGACTTTCCGAATCACTGGGCGTTTCCATAGTCCACAGTGGTGCTTTGTCTTTTTGTTGTCTTTTTCCTCCGCAAAAGGTTTGATCCAACGTAGCTATTCAATGCTATTTGTTTTGGGTTGCGTTGTTGCCATCAAGTGTGGATTTTGAGGCTGCACCACCGAGCATAGTGGGTAAACCACGCTTTTGGTAGGCCACTTGGCCTGATGTTTGGCCATAGGAAAACTGACTCTTGTGAAAGGTATCCAAGATTAGCCATGCATTCTTGTCGGTGAATATATCCTTTTTCCCCAACGGGGCATTTTTTGAGGTCTGGAACCTCGTTTTGCGTGACAGGTGCAGGACATCGGACACTTTTTCATCCGCGTGGCAGGCGTAGCACTTTCTGGAGGTTGCTAACACGTTGGCAGGCGTGGGTGCTTTTGGAGGTCATCTATCGTGGCAGGCGCAGTATTTGGTGAACTTGGACGACGCTTTGAAAGGGCCGAAAGTCTCGTTTTGTGAAACTGTCGACTGTCGTCATTTTTGGTTTTGGACATGATGATGATTTCGTGCGGCCATCGCAGCACTTCGGCATTTTCAATGTTCATTTTTCGTGGTGCGCACGATGTTTTCAGAGCATCTGACATGTGCTCGCGCAACCCTCTCGTGACTTTGCGCGTGTCGGATCGCTCTCGTTGTGGCGCGGTGCGAATTTTGCTATTGCTCGCGCAACTCGTTTCATGTTTTTCCGGGGTGATTTTTTTCTTTGATCCGCCTCTAGACCCCTAGGATGAGGATCGAGGACGGATGGTGAAGTGAGCCTTGCGGCCTTGCTCGGTGGCAGTTTGTGGTAGCGGAAGATTGCCTAAAATAATGGGGATACAATGTGGGTACAATGAGAATATGGGGTCATATTGGGATCCGCAGAATTGGGGATAAGCATCTGCAAATGGGGATATGATGGGGATGTAGTCAGATATATCATACATCACCAAAAATCTCAATTGGGTGGTGAGTTGGCCCAAGGCTGATTCGAGATGAGCAAGCCCCAAATCGTTGGCTAACTTGGTTTGTGTAGGGTTTATGGGGGATATATGTACCGTTTATGGCATATGGGGTTTATAAACCAATTTGTGATTGAGGCGGTGACCAATAACCCCACAAATCGGCAGTTCATAACCCACCTATACCGTATGGTTTCAAAACTAACTACAAATGGTATGTTTGTTTGGTTATGTCTAAGACAGGGGTACCTTTTTGGACCCACAGGAGCCTGGTCGTATTTGTTGTTATGAAAAGTTGCAGTAACCACTGATGTTTAGCTGTTAAGCAACTATATTGAGCATGTTAATTACGTTAATTATGTTCGTTCGCTGCAAGATATATCAGCAATTATTGTTCTAACTACTAGTTAACCAATTATAACTATAACTATCGTATACTACAGTTGGGGGAGGAACTATAATAGATATACATATACATGAATTATATGTGAGTTATAGTTGTAACCAATGGTCGAGGAATAATTATATACCTTTAAGTACAACCACAGCCGACTAACTAACTACTACTATAAATGTAGTTCACTAACTTTATAACCAAAGATGACCATAGTTGACAAAGAGTTGTAGTTACAGTGAACATGTCCTGTCTCCAGGTACCTGACGAATGGCGGCTCCCAGGCACCCGAGGATGCGGAGCCGGGCGGTGCGCGGCCCTGCTTCGCCATGTTGCAGGCGGGGATAGGGCCAAAAGGTGGGTCAAACTTGGGCCTAAGAACTGGTGGCATATGATTTTGTGTTAAAAATAGGCCCCAAGCTGATTCTGGACCCATCCCCAAATAGCGCAAATGGATGGAATCCAACAAGGAGTGCTGGGATTTCACCAGCTGATGTGGAAGAAGTAAAGAAAGATATTATAGGGAAGTGGTCTGACGTTGAAGGACTCCGGAGATTGAATTAGACTTTGGGGGCCCAAGCTGAAAGATACTCAAGGAGCAAAATCATGGGAAGGATTGATGCAAAGATGGCAGTGATGTAGGTAATCAGCCTTCGTCGTGTTGCCACAGACTGAAGTGATCTGGTCTTCAGACTTCCGACAGGTCAATTCTTTTGCCAGGGTTTCCTCAACATGCAGAACCCCAAGCGCATGTGAATCTCTGCAGATGCCAAATTCATGCTGCAGGTTAAAGGCAAGAATGCCCGTCAGCATCCGCGATATGCAAGTACATATAACATATACATATTTACATACATGCATGCATACATACATACATACACACACATGTACATATACATTTACAGATACACATACACATAGACATATACGTAGACATACACATATATACACACACATACACATACATACACAAACATACACATACATACACATACATAGACATACATAGATATACATACACATACACATACATACACATACATACACATACACATACATAAACACACATACACACACATACATATACACATACATATACACATACATATACACATACATATGCACATACATATACACATACATTTACACATACATATACACATACATATACACATACATATACATACATACATACATATACATACATATAGATACATATAGATACATATAGATACATAGAGATACATAGAGATACATACAGATACATACAGATACATACAGATACATACAGATACATACAGATACATACAGATACATACAGATACATACAGATACATACAGATACATACAGA
>Ga0126342_10000666_pt1 | contig 40430 bp, 50 predicted proteins | sample Cyp1metagenome_FD_92528 | JGI IMG/M metagenome (GOLD analysis project Ga0126342, IMG submission 92528) | Coral microbial communities from Lord Howe Island, Old Settlement Bay, Australia - Cyphastrea 1 metagenome | ecosystem: Host-associated > Invertebrates > Cnidaria > Coral ...
ATATATATATATATATATATATATATATATATAATATATATATATATATATATATATATATATATATATATGATATATATATATATATATATATATATGTATATGATTTATAAATATATATTTATGGTATATATGTACGTATATGACTTATATGTATATATATATATTGGTATATATATATATATATTTGGTATATATGTATGTATTATATACAACAATGCATTATATCCATATCATTGCAAGACTTTGAGGCATGAAATCATGTCATACTTTTCTCGGCACCGTCGCCAGGAACCAGGCGCTTCCTTCTCTTTCACGTCACTGCCACACGTTCGCTCCGTGATCCACGTCACCGAAGAGTGTCTCGGCGCTGGGGAGCCTCTCAAAGCGAAAACAGCCTGGGAGTGATGGTGTTTTTTTCGGATATTTCACCAACATTTAAATGGTGATTTTTCATGTTAAATTCACCAACATTCACCAAATCTTACTGTGCTTAAATTAATGATTTCATGGTGATTGATGTGTGATTTCATGATGACAAATGGTCATTTGTGACATCATTTTTCAGCAACAAAAATAAGGTGATCTAATGGGGATAGCGCATGAGACGAGAGGCGGCCATCGAGGGATTTCAAGCGGATAAAGCCTTCATTTGAACAGCTATTTGGTGAGGAAGGAGCGATTCGGCGAATTTTTTGGGCATCCATATTCCAATATGTTGTTTCTTTTTGAATGGGGAGCCCTGCGGAGCTACTCATTTTTTGTTTTCCGAGCGCATGAGAGTAGGTAAATCTGATCTTAGATTCGTGACCAATTGAACATTTTGTTTGGTGGGGGCAGCTAGTTGATAGCATTTATGCAATGTCTAGTTGTTTGAAAAGCGCGAGTGTTATACAATTTTACATCTGAATGGTTGAATGAATTCAATAATTCACTAGTATATAATATAGGGAACATCCAGGGTATAATATTTTTGATTCAAGAAAGACACAAACTACAGAGTGGTGCCCCAGTCCATTTACTACGTCGGCTTATGACCTCTGAGAGGCTAAGGTTTATGGTGGCGGATATCACGATATATATATATATATATGTATATATATTGATATAGTCACATATATACCATAATTTATCATAATCCAATATTATGAATATACTGTATACTGTATACTATATACCATTTATTATTTAGTATATGATATATGGTATATAAAATCGATTTTATCTATACATACATACATACATACATACATGCATACATGCATACATACAAATATGTATATGTGTATATATATATATATATATATATATATACCTCTCTATATGTACATATATGTGCGTATATATATATATATATATATATATATATTTAACTATGTGTATATAGACATCTAAACAAACATACAAATATGTATAATCATATGTATATGTATATATATATATACATATAATTACATATATATATATATACCTGTAACTATACATATATGCTATATACTAGATGCTATGTACTATATACTATATACGTCTACATGTACACTTATGTAATATACACTACACTCTGACATACTATAAAATATATTCAATGTACTGCATCCTATATACTATGTTCCATATATACTATCTGTATCTGTGTATATTCATTGTTTACTTCATATTGGATAGTACGTATTGTTTTTTATACATATATTTGTTGCCAGAATTATACATTATTATTGTCATATATTTGGTATTAGAAATATATATATATATATATATTCATTATTTGATATGCTTTGATAGATCCTATACAAGTTAATGGAGGTTAATGCCACCAAGAAACGTAACAGAGTGAGGGGAGGTCCTTGTAGCTGCCAATCAGAGTATGTTGGAATGTGAGTGGAGGTGCATGCGGCACTGGCTTGTGGTTTCCAGTTTGCATAACTTTTCTATTCTTGGAATTAGTAGATCATGCCCCAATCATACTATAGATACTCTCATCAGAAGTTGTTTGGCCATGTTGGTATACTTGTGATACATATATATATACACTGTATTGGTGGTCAGATCTTAGTTTAGTCATATAGTAAAGTCCTTTTAGTTGTGTTGGCTAAATCTCATTTTAGATGCAACAAGTCCCCAGGTTTGATACGTTAGGGCAGTCAATTGCACCCTATTTTGTACCTGGCCCGGCTGAGGACTCCAAACTCCGACGCCAAAGATGTCAAGGTCACGCGCAGGTGGCATCTCCAAGTCTTCTGCGATCGGCTGAAGGAGGTGCGCACCTTTCACGACAGGGGCGTTTCGGGCGATGCGCACAACGTTGTCAGTCGGGTTGGTGTTATGGGGGGGGTAAGCATCCCCGTTTCGGGGGGGTGTATTTTGCAAAATAAGCAACATAATTGACCAATATTATAGGTATAGGGTATACATGGGTATATACACCATAATCATTAATAAACAATAAGAGATCGGAACTTGGGGATGGTTTATCAATGTTGATCCCACATGAGGGGGGTTTGGAACCAACAAAGAATTGGGGGGTATGAATTTGCAAGAGGGAGACGAAGCCCACAGACACAGTCTGGTGACAGAAAACTATGAATACCCTCTGGTAAACTAACGTTTAACTGGACCACCACCACTTTTTATGGGTAAATCAACTATAAATGGCCATTTTCAATGGTTTTTTGTATGTTTACCAGAGGGGTCGAGGTGATATTCTCCATGGCACCGTTCGGAGGCCATTGACCTGTCCTTTACCAACGCCGAACGAAGCCGTGTGAATGCCATTGGAGCCTCGTCCAGACCCCATGGTTACGGTTCCAATATGACATTTTTCTGGGTAAATCTGGGTAAATTATAACGACCACACTGTTCCCCTGAAACCTGGAATCATGGTTTTTATATGGGAAATCATCCCCAAATGGCCGCAAGATTCAGGTTAATGAAATATTATAATTTACCCATATTTGTTTGGGGGGTGAACAGTATAACTTCATATAACTTCATGTTAGCCTATGAAAATCGCAATGAACTTGAGATTGGAGTCTCCCTCATTGGTGGACAAACCTGTCTGTTCTAATATACATGCGGACATCACTTTGCATTGATCTTCCAATGGGGTTGCCCAACATTGTGTATGGCTCGGTCCTGAACATCGGATGTGGTTTGCGCATCTAAATTTCTAAGCACATGAATCAAGCTTGGACAGTCCGGATCGCCTGCCAAGTTCTCTCAAGGTGGAGTATTTATGTCTATTTATTAGCACATACATTTAATTATTTGTTATTATTAGTGTTGACATGAACTATATGTAATTATATATATATGTTCTATGGTCATGAATGGCATATCTACAACACTGTAAGAATACAAGATGGCATGATGGTGCAGACTGACGTGGCAACACCTGAAGACTTGCGTTTCGGCCGTCGTTGCGCCACGGCCGCGCTGCGTACCGTTGCAGGACAATATTTGGATCTCGGCAGCATCCGCTGCAGCTGTGGGGTTCGACCCACTTCGGAGACTTGGCGTTGTGACCTCAGTGGGACTTTGAGATGTTCATCGAATATCTTGGGGTAATAGGCATTTTACCAACCATATGGGGGTTTCCTGAAATGAAGGTACCCAACAATGGATGGTTTATAATGGAAAATCCTATTGAAATGGATGATTTAGGGATACCCCCATTTTAGGAAACCTCCATATATGGCTGGTGTTTGTAACCGGTTTTATGTCCAACACTTGAAATGGAATGATCCAAAGTGACTAATATGTTTCAAAGGGTGGTAAATCACCAGTTGAGAAACGATAAACGTGGGATACTGTTGAGAAATATTGAGAAATGATGAGATTGTGGAGCGCAACCAAATCTCACAAATGATGGCCAATCAATTTATATGAGCGGAACATAGGGCGTAACCATCAATTAGATTGGCTTGCCTTCTACCTTCCATGGAAAATGGCCTCTCTCTCTATATCTGTATATATTATATATGTATGTATATACATCATTGAAAATCACCATATTTCGTAGGTAAGTGGTCTTTAATCAGGCCATTTCAATTTCCATCCATTTTCCATAGCTATGTTAAATGACCAGAAGGTAAATCAGCTTGAGATGTCCAGTGAATTCCCTGACTTGGGATAAAACCAGCCGACGGTAGGGAAGCCGTGAATTAAGCCGTGAATTAGGGGTTGCTGACCAGCTAGCTACCGTTAAAGCCCTTTACCACTTCTAAATGGTTTTAGATAGTTACAAATGGGATTAGCATTCCATAAATGGGGTTACAACTGACTTATAACTGGTATTTCGGGCCATCGGTGTAGCTATGGCTCACTTTAGTATGAGGACTTGAAGCTGTAAGTTGCTTTGAAAAGGCATCCATACGTAGATATGATCACCATATGATCACCATAAATCCCAGTTGGCCATAGAAACCCACGGTAAATCGATCAGTCACCACGGATCACCTGGGACCTCATAGCTGGACCTGGGTTTGGCGATCCGATGGGAGAAATCAACTCGCCACGGAAAGAAGACGTTTTGCCACCATATATATATATGTATATATTCATACACACTATAGTATATACACATATATATATAAATATTAAATATTGATAATAGTATATATATATAGTATATACACACTATAGTATATATATATACACACTATGATTGTTATTGTATAATATATATATATACATAACTAGACCCTCCAAGTTCCCATAAGGACTGGTATTCACTCCTTAAGTGTTGTGTTTTCACCCATTTTTTGAGGGTTAACGCAGGTCTCGCTAGTTCCAATGAAATGTGGCTAGCCAGATTTTATTTTCTTATCTCTATAATTTATATACAATATGATATACGCATATACAATATACACTGCGATACTATCTAGACATATCTGGACATAATTTCCACAATGTAATAATGTGTGTATATATATAGACACATATACACTATGATTTTTAATTTGATAAACCATTAAATTAGTGTTATATGTGTAAACATGAATATGTCATTTTGCACATATAAATGGTATGTGTGTCTTTTAGATTTTAGAGTACGTGCATACATATACATCAGACTGATATATAACACAATACACAGATACTGATATTGATATTATATATATATATATATTTATATATATCGCAGATACAACCCATAATGCACAAAGTCTATTCACAATCCTAACAGATGTTTTTTTTTAAAGATGGATGTATCATATTTTTCACAAAGGACACCCAGTTCTTATTAGGAAAACACTCACTTGGAAATGGATTGTATATATCATATATATATATATATATACTGTATAGTGTGATATAATACAAAATCATATAATACATCACAATACATTTTAATTTTGATATTATATCACATAAATTCATATAAACATATATCACATACATTTCATACATTTATATACATAGGTATAATATCATATTCCATATTCCCTATTAGAGATACCTATCAACCAACCATAATATTAGGTATATTTACACTATATACTATATAGTAATAGAACATACATCATATATCTCATTTATATTCCCCAATTTTCCCTATATATAACCACCGTTAATAACCATGATTGACAATTTCCCATTATTTTCTGGCCATTAAGAAATATATATATATATATAATAGCCATTAATGGAAACTACGCTATTATCCATTAACCATTATTGACTAGCCATTAACCACCATCAATAACCATTAATCATTATAAATGTAACCATATGTATATATATATATATAACCATGATATAAACCATTGTAGCATTATTGGTTTAGCACTATCATTCCCTACAATGTGAGGCCCCATAGTTATTAGTATAGTTATTTGCGTACCATAAACCATAGTGACATTGGAGTTATGTTCACCAACTTAGCTATCTTGGGGGCCTCACATTGTAGGATAATAATACCATTATTGACTAGCCATTAACCACCATCAATAACAATTAACCATTATTTAACCCTTATAAATATAACCCACCATCATTCCCTATGTTTTTCCATTGATTTCCCACAGCCCAGGAGGGCCGCGCGGAGGTCTTTCGGCAGCTCTGGGGCGGTGCTTTGGTGACCGAGGCGGCGCCCGGGCCCCGGCCCAGCGGCCGCCCGGTGCCTGGACGAACCGGAGGGCCCAGGGTTTCATTGTTTTTTTTCGAAAAAAAAGGGTGAAAAAACAGGGGAAAAATGGTGGGGGTTTACATGGTTTTACATGGTTTAAACATCAAGGAACGGGGATTTCATGGTGATTTCGTCGTGATTTCAGGTGTTTTCACCGTCACAAACTTGGGAGTTCACCATAAAAAAGTGTGTTTTTTTAGTGCAGCTGGTTGCGGCTGGAGAGGCTAAGTGGTTGTACGTTGATATGGTAATATGATGACATAATATGACATACCACTTGAATTAGAAATTCTATTTTGTAGAAATTTATGATAACCGAATGATTCGGGTATTGACTACCAATATTGGCTAATATTTGGTTGTGAATGTTGCCCCATCAGTCATTTAAATGCATATGCATATATATATATATATATATATTATTGTATTATATTATATTATATTATATTATTTTATATTATATTATATTATATTAAATTAAATTATATTATATTATATTATATTTATATTGTATCATATATTATATTATATATTATATTATATAATATATTAATATTGTATTATATATTATATTATATATTTTATTATACATTATATTATGTTATATTATTTATTATATTATATACTATATATTATATATTATATGTTATTATATTATAGTCTATTCTATTCTATTGTATTGTATTGTAATATATTATATTATACTGAATTTGTATTGTATTGTATTGTATTATATTGTATTGTATTGTATTATATTAAATTATATTTTACAGTATATATTTACATGTTGTATAGATGCGATAGGTGTCATTGTCATTAAACATTCATTATCCACTGCCGACATATATATATATATATATGTGTGTGTTTCGATGTTTAGTAACTAATCATGATTGAACATGTCAGTAACGATCAGTATATAATAGTGACAAATGGGCCTCCAAAAAGGGTTCTCAATCAATGGGAAGCTTGGGACAATCATGGATGCACACGGTAATTAAAATCGGTCCCCTTTTCTTTTCGACATGCATGGAAAATATAACCTACAATGTTCTGTTTTTTGTTTTTGGGGGTACGATTTACGTGATAGTTATTATGATTTATTTCAGAATTTTCAGCGTACATGCATACTGTATATGATTTGAAAGTAAAACCTCACAATAAATAACTCATATGTTGTTAAAAAATAGTGAAAATGTCAATTCTCATATTCTATTTAAGATCACAATAGTTGTTACTTGTTTGTATCTTTCCGAATGTTTTTTCGTCCACGGTACTCCTAGTTACCCAGAGGATTTCTATTGTTGCTGAGCGGCGTGTGATTCCTGAAATGCGTACAATGTGGTGGAAGATAGCCTTGATTCACATTTCAACATCCAATAATTAGGGTTTCTATTTGTATATGTATGTAGATGTATGTATGTCATGTCTAACTAACCAACTTATTGTATAACTGGGCGGGCGCGACTTTGTAGGACCCGGGGACACACATGTATGCCTTATCCTCACCGGTCAGATTTTGACTGCGAGATAGAACATCGAGTAGAAACCGTGGCGTTGTTTGCCCCAAGGACTTTGATCATGATCCTATCGCGCTCCTGGCCAGCCAAATTCTGCATCAAGGCAGCAAGTTCCCGCACGATGCACGATTCGTCGAAGTGATAAAGATAGCATGATTTGATGGACGTGCCAATCGATGGTCATGGAAGGCAAAGAAAAAAAAACATCCTTTAAAAACTATGGAAAGAAATGAAAAATCCAAAACCCTAAACCCAACATGCATGGAGTTGGATAGCTGGATTCTGTTGGATGTTTCCGAGAAACATCAGCCGTGAATCCGCCAAGGTATGATCTGGCCTGTGGATGTTTAACGGATTGCTTTCAGCATATTTCGATGTACTGCAAATGTATCGTTGTTGGCCGAAAAATTGGGTCGTTTCTGCATCACATTCTCAGTTCTTGGCCGGAGATTCATATTTCACTGCACATTCCAGTGAATCAGACTGGTTGAAACATGGACATGCCCTTCAGACAAAACCGAGACCTGAAGTATGGGTGCTGAAACGATCCAGTTTCATGAGCTTTCGGATGCCCCAAGCTCTGGTCCCAGACATTGCGATATTGCCGGAAATCCCACATTTCAGGTACAGTGAATCATCTACAAATGGTTGGCAAATTTGTCGATGTCGAGTACCCCTGGGTACCCCCATGACCCCAGGTACATGCTTGACCTGGAAACAAGAGCATGGGCCTCCGCTCAAGGTTTTCCATTGGCAACAGGGCTGCATTGGAAAGGGCTCACTTTGTGAATGCTTCATAACTTCGGAACACACGAAATACGAGAATCTGACGTATTCAGCAGGTAGCCCTGCGTGCGTTCCATGCTAAATCTTGCCAGCTTTACCCAAAAGCTGTGCACTTTCAGAAGATGATTCATTTGTGCATTATTCATAACATAATCATGTTCCTTCTCACATGTTCTTCCATACTTTCACCTGGCCTTTGAATTCTCCCATAGCTTGCTCCTTGTCAAAAACTCCAAGGGCTAATATGAAATATGTGATAATATGTGTAACTAAATATTTAACTAATACGTTAATAATTTGTAAATGTGTTATCAAATTATTGACGAAATATAACACATATACATAATATAATCATACTTATATATACATACGTTACATACATTCCATTCCATATTCCATTCCTTCCATTCCATTTCATTCCATTCCATCCCATACATTACAATACATTGCATTACATTATTACATTACAGTATTACATATATTTACATATATATATATATATATGTATATATGTATGTATATAGCATCATACAGTAATCCTCCAGTTCTCCCTTTCCCAGGTGGAGCTGTGGCGGGGCGTGCGGCGCCCCTTTCAGTGGGCCACCTTCTCCGCGTTGAGCACCGCGGCGTCGCACATCTTCACGCACCTCGGTATGGTGGTGGTGGCTGTGGATGGGAAAAGGTTGGATTTAGGTGTGCTTTGATTGGGATTTAGTGGTAAGAATAGTGACTTAACCAAGCAAAACGGGGATATATCTATATATTTGTATATAATGGATATATAAATATATATGTATTAATTAAAGGGATATACCCTCCAATAATCAAAGCTGGCTTGCTTGGAAATTCCCGAACTCTTTTCATGGTGGATTTTCCAGCAAACCATGTTGGTAAAAGAGTCAATAGAGGTATAACTTAAGCTACATAACAAGCTACATAACAAGCTACAAGTGGGACTTGGATGATTTTCTCATATTGCCCGGTAAAAAGAAGCTACCCGCTGGTAATGAAACCCAAAAAAATATTCATTGAGGTCAATGATTTTTCTGTTCGAACCTTTAGTTTGTTTGGGGCATTTTCCCCATGTTTGGAACCTACCGGTAGACGATCCGGAACGTGCGAGAATAGCATCGTTCCGGATCCATCAAGGATGATAGTAGGTATAAAGACACCATGGTCTATGAAGATCCAGTAACTGGAGATAGCACATGATAGCACCATCTTTAGACTAGACATAGTGATAACATGTGATAACTATCCCAGAACATAGACATAAGTAATGTGATATATGTGATATGTGTGTGTGTTTCGTTCTATCTTCATTGGGGTGTCTATGATATTCAGTACCACTCCTAGGGCCAATTTATTGTGGCGCCTAATGGCAACCTATTGGATTCTTGGACTTGTTGAAGTTGTTGGAGACCTGAGGGTGAAGCCAGCACAGTCTCCTCCGCGGATTTTCCATTGTTTTTCGGGTGGCAGTGTTCCAACTCTTGGTGAATGTCCGCGGCTTTTGCAACGAAAACTGTGGCCAATACTGTATGAATTCGCAGTCTGGATTGATTTTTGCCGCTGGCAGAAGACAACACAACAAAGCATTGGACAAGTTGCGGATGGGTTGTCACCTTGGCTGCCAATGACGTTTTCTTCACAGCTCTTTGTGGTTTTGAACCTTGGATCGATGAGCCTTTCTTGATACTCATCTAAGTCGGGGCAGCAGGCGAATCCAGGGTCCCCTTTTTTGGGCGAGTGCGTGGCCCGGTGTCCTTGGGGGGCGTCAGCAGAGCACTTGGATTTGCTGCCGCTGTCGATAACGATTGTGTGAATTGACTTGTCAAGAGGCTGCCTTGCAGATGCGCTCTGCTGCCGCCAAGAGTTTATGGCATAAGGATGCATAAGGTATCAATAGGTATCATAGGTATCTCTTGCTTCATATCATGGTTGCTTGCACTTCTTGGCTGTTTCTATGCCGCAGATGGTACAAGACTTGACCCTTTGCTGAGAACTTATTATTGAGTTTGTACCTTTGCTTGTCGATCTCTTTTTTGGATTTCTAGGCAGTAATACATTCAAGGATCGCGCGGCGCGTCGGAACTGATGGGATGCTTAGACATGCTGAGTTGAAGTTGCTTGAAACCTGAGGTGTTACAGTGTTAAATTCCACATATGTTGAACACGAAACTGATTTTGCTATACTGATTTCCTTCATTGAACCATGCACATGTCTTCTAATTCTGTAGTATCTTCATAGTGATTACATCCACGGCATTCGTATGATTCCTCCCTTAAAGGAACGTATACTTCAATTCCGCGCCGTCACCTCACCTCAATCAGGCTGGGGAGTGCCGCAGACAGCGCCAAAGAGCGAGAAGAAGGGCCTACGATCCACGTGGAGTTCATCGAGGTCGTTGGGTGATTTCACCAGGGATTTTTGGGGCGAAAGTTGCAGAAGGCCTCAAACTGGGGAACCGTAAAGGGGAAACAGATGGTGTTTCCAGTGCATCTGATTCTTGTACTGTATCTATGCTAATAGACATGGGAACTGATCACATGTTTTTGCGTAGATTTTGGAGCAAGAACTGGGCAAACTGGTACATGATCAACAATAGATGTGTGGGATTGATGCGTGTTGGCACAGCAAATCGTCATGGCTATCATGGCTAGGCTAGACCTATGCCTATGTTGCTGTTTTTTTGGGTGAATACACCACATCAAACTCGGGGCCGAGTCAGACGTTGCACAATCCAATGGTATCACCTCCAACAGCCCTTCATGGACAGGAACTCGCGCAGATCCTTCCGTACTGCAGGAATCTTGGCCAAGACTTTCACTGGTGAAAAGGCCATTGGGGGTATACCTCATATCAAGGTAAAGCCGAATCCTTATTTTTGATCAAATCCGTATCTGGTTGGTGGTTTGGAACATGAATTTTTATTTTCCATAATATATGGGTTAATCCTTCCCATTGACTAATATTTTTCAAGATGGTTAAAACGTGTTAAAACCACCAACCAGCTCAAGACTTTTCAATGGATATCGTCATTTTGCACCACTTTAAAGCATTATTTAGATGATCGGGACGAAACTCCGTGGCATTCCGGCACATTAAGCCCTGTTCTGAGGAACGAAGTTGGGAAGAAACAGGGCCAATTTACGGAAGGATCGGTCGACATCCAGAGTTTCGCAGAATCTCGTCATGTTGGACTTGTATTTTTGGAAAGCTCAGCAACGTGCAGCTTTGATTTACTGATTTCGGGCAAATGGGGACCCTTTGAAAAGCTATGAATTCTTACCAGGACTTCAAGTTTCCGACTGTTGAATGCTTCTCACATGTTGGTTTGCCAGTTCACATGACATGCAAGCTGGAACCAAGATACATTAAGGAATAAACTCTTGCAGACCAGCTAAACCTTCATGCCTCCTGGGATACAAGCAGCGTGACAGTAGACAGGTACACTCTCAAAGCTTTGAAGTAGGAGGTATCCAACCGGTATCCAAGAGAAGTCCAACTGGTCATACACTGCCAATGATGTGAAGGATGTGGCTGGGAATTTTACACATCATTTTTTCTTGCAGTTTCAACCACCAGCATTGGTCACCCATCCATATTCATCCCTTTGTTGAATTAACCAGTGACAACCTGTGCACACATATTGTCATATGACATATATGACAAATTAGTGAACCGTGGGTCAGTATGTAAGGGAACATATTTAGGTGTTTTCGTTCCTTTAACATATTTTAATATCCAATTTTGAAGTGTCCTGGAATGTTGCTTCATTTTACCCCTGAAACCCATCTTGGCATTCTGCTATAATCTGCTATCATGTCCGGAAGGAACTGCTTCAGCGCGTGACGCGGCGTGCAGAGAAGAGTGCCGACATCTTTCGAGGCACGCTGGGAAAATGGGAAAATGCTAGCCATGATGCCATATATATATGTATATATATATATACATATTTGATTTACGTGGAATAAATATGGATAAATATGGACAAATGGGATACATAATGTTGATAAACTATGATAAACTTATCTATTTACTCACATGTGGGTGTTGTTTTGCGGTGTTTGTCATGGAACACTTGGGGATGGGATACCCCAAGTCATCGACTGAGCCAGTGAGTCATGTGGATTTGTCTCACAGCACCAACAAAAAAACAGAGCAAAACCATGCAACACCTATAATATATACAGGATTTATCCAAAGGTCTTTAATGAAAATGTTATCCCATCTCAAAAAATATCAAGTTGACTCTCCAGGCACATTCAAGCAATGAAAATCTCTGGTGGCCAACGGTTCAACAGTTCAACGCCTGATAATCGTAACATGGCAAGCTGGAAAACCCACCATTTTATAGTAGCTATGTTCCAGCTTACCATGTTTGATGCTGGGCATAGAAACTGGGACAAATTGGACTCATGGAACCCCGACCAAGGCTTTGTGGACTTGGGGTCCGGCCGTGGACACGCTGTGTTGGTCGCTCACGCCCTGTTTCCATTTCGGCAATGTGTGGGTAACTGGACTGCGATCTGCGTTCAACGTGGTCAGAGGTCTTTCGGTAGGATGAGTATGAGGATGAAGATCAGGATGATGATGATGATGATGATGATGGTGATGATGATGATGACGATGATGATGATGATGATGATGGTGACGATGATGATGACGATGATGATGACGATGATGATGATGATGGTGATGATGATGATGATGACGATGATGATGATGATGATGGTGACGATGATGATGACGATGATGATGACGATGATGATGATGATGATGATGATGATCAGGATGATGATGATGATGATGATGATGATGATGAAGATGAATATGAATATGAATATGAGGATGGAGACGAGGATGAGGATGAGGATGAGGATGATAATGAGGATGAGGATGAGGATGAGAATGAGGATGAGAATGAGGATGATGATGATGATGATGATGATGATGATGATGATGATGATGATGATGATGCGGATGATTATGTTGATGATGATTATCACTGTTCGCAATTTGGGGTGTAGATCCGTTAGGTTTAGATCCGCTACCTTTCAAATCTCATAAAAAAAACCTGGAAGTTCATGTCTCACTGTGGTATCACCAAGAGGCAGTAATGAAGCAAAAGAAACTGCGGGCATGAAAGTTTTTCCTATCAAAGCAATGCGATTTTTTCGGGAGAAGCCGTTGATTTGAACAATGGCAACCAATCTAATGACAAGTGATCCCTGTCAGTTGAAACTGACGATTGAGGGTTCTGAATGTAGCAGCAGGCATGACCTCGGCTCAATTGACACTGACCTTATAAAGCCCATGCAGCAATAGACACCGGCAACAGCAATGCCAAGTAATGACAACTATCGCACCTGTATATGCAAGAACATCACCCCTTTAGACACTTGCTGGCCCATTGTGAGACATTTTGAGACATTTTGAGACATTTCGAGCAATTTTGAGCAGTTTTGAGCAAATTTGAGCAGCTTCGGAGCAAATTTGAGCAATTTTGAGCAATTTTGAGCAACTTTGAGCAATTCTGAGCAGTTTTGAGCAATTTTTTTGGGCCAGCTTGGGTCATTTCGAGCAATTTTGAGCATCTTTGTCGGGCAAGTTTGGGTCATGTCGAGCAATTCTGAGCAATTTTTGGAAGCACGATATGGCATTGTTCGCCTTGGACAGTGCTCAAAATGTCTCAATTGAGGCTGTTTTGAGACATCTTACTTCGGCTGAAAAAGGTAGCTGATGTAAACCCCACGGATCTAGACCCTAAAACGAGATCAGTGAGATCATTATTGTTATTATTATTATGACGATGGTGATGCCGATCACCGATGACGTTTTGGCTTTCCCATTGGGGCTTTCACCAACCAAAACATGATTGATGGATGTGGGAGAATTCATTGGAACTACGATACTACCAATTAAGTTATGAAAGTACAAATCTATCCACCTTGTTTGCTCGTACGTTTTTGTTTTCCTGTTTTTTTATACAGATGCCTAGAATGGGCGTCCTGTTGCATTCATGCGTTGAAGGGAGATGCTTGTTTGGCCTCACAAAACTCATCGAACACCACCTTTTTGTTGGAGGTTGAGGTCTATTTTTTACCACGCTGTCAGCCAATGTTCAAGATGATCCAAAAAGGGACAAGGGAAACAAATCTTTGGAGTCCACTGAGTCCACTTCATCCGGAACGTCTTTCTGGAGTGGACAGCATTCCTTTTTTGGATCGACTGCTATGTCCCCATTTCTACCCATCAAGCCATCAAAAAAAACGTTAAAACACATAAAACAACATATGTTCATCGTCAAACCATCATGTTGCATGTTTTTCCTTTTTTTCCATCCCAATATGTTCATGCTTATTCATCATTTAAAGGGAACAATGATTCATACCCACCATTTGATGGGGGAGTATCCTCAATATTTCTACAGTTTTGGCCCCGTACCAGTTTTAGGTCAGTAAGTCACCCAATTTATGGAATGAGTGATAACCCCATTTATAGCCATTTCTAACCATGTACAACTGGTAAAGGGCCTGATCATTATATATATATATAACTTAACCATTTACAACCCATGTATGACCATGATATATATATATATATATACATATGGATATGATATAACCATAGCCAGATGATATACATTTGTTTATATCATTATATTTAATATAAGCCATTTATAACCATGATCTACCCATGTATATCCCCTTTATGTGGTGTTGCCACCCCCTTTGGCGAAAACCAGGCTATGAGATCGATCAAGAGGCGATGGATGCGGCGAAGACAGCCATACGGCAGTACATGCAGCAGCGCGGCAGCGCGGGTCGGTGGTGGTCGGACAGCGCGGTCCCAAAATCGACCGTTAAAGGAGCTGGAAAACCCCATGAGACTTTCCATGACGATTCAGAAAACCCAGATTTTTTTTTCGCTCCGACTCATGTTGCAGATTCCGACTATGGATTCAAAAAAGTGGATTCCAAGATGTTTCGTGTTGTGACCTGGTTGACACAGGGACCACTGCATATTTTGAGGTTCAAATGAAGACTCGCATCCATCGAGGCCTTCTAAAGAATCCATAGGATTTTGACAAAGTCTTACAGTACATGCAAAAATAAAACGCTTAGTGGACCAAACTCGATTTGGAACATCTTGTAACATTTTGTAATCACAGAGCGAGTCAATCCACTCGAGGAGGCAACTGGGTTTCAATGGAGTATCATCTACATTGATGATGGGTTTTCCCTTATCTTAGCTGAGAGGGGAGCAGAACCGATGAATGTGAGTGGGAATCTGCTAGTAGTTTATGAATGACAATTATCCCATGGTAGAAGATTACGGAATTCTGGGCTGTTGTATATAGATGATGTTGCCACATGTTTTTTCCGTGTCCAACTTTTATGTCGCTTTTGGGGCTGTTGCTGGGCCGCAAGTAGACCACCAGAGATGATGGTGATGGATTATATCAGCGAGTAATCCCGTCCCCCTACTGAAATACCACCGTCACAAGAAAGATCACTGGTTGGTGATTTGGAACATTTGTTATTTTCCCCAATAGTTGGGATGATGATCCAATCTGACTATTTTTCAGAGGGGTTGAAACAACCAATCAGATCAGTTTAGTATCGGATTTCTTCATGTGTATTTTCGCCCATCTATGAGCGATGTTGAATAACAGGGGGAGAGGATTAGATTTGCCTTAGCAGCAACCTATGGTCAAAGATTGTCAAAACCACTTCAGTATATAAAATCCACTGATTTCATTTCTTTGGCAGGTATATAGCCGTTTATATATATATACATATCTAATATATCAATAAACACATATAGTATGCATTTGTCTCCATGTTGGGTATATGAGGCGAAGCCTGCCCCACCAAGGAGTGGCTTGGTGCTGAGTGCCAAGTCATCAGCACATCCGTTGAAGTTGTGTCTGGGTTTTTGTTCGAAGGAAGGAATTTTTCATGGGTGGAAACAAAAACATATGGAAATTAATGGGATGATAATGGGGTTGTAACGGGAAATTCAAACAGGAAATGACATATGATGAGATATATTCTGATATTATTGGATATAGTAATGAATATATGAATTGATATATGAATGGATGTGAATGGATATATATATATATACAGTATGTTTTTTTTGCTCCATGTTCTTAGGCTATAATAATGATCTCATGGAATTTACATTAGGTGCCCAACAATGGACCTTTGATAAGCGCCTAAGGCTTGATGGGGTCAACACCACGAGGATTTCATGCTTTTTCACTCGCAATTCAGTGCCCGAGGTTGGGCCCCAGTGGAAAAAAGCGCGGTACAACCTGAAACGTTGGTTTTTATAGATTGATCTACTTCCCCATGAACAGCCCACTTAATGGCATTTGAGTCCCGATTGTTGAATCATATTTCTCATCATTGTTGGCCATGCCATGATATTACAACTGATTCAAACATTCCATATTCTTGTTGGTCTATTCTCTCTCTCTATATATATATACACACACATAGATAGATAGAGGATAGATAAGCCGTTCTCGTTGTTCTCGGGTTGTGATCGCGTTGTTGGTGTCCATAGAAGCAAGGCTGGAAGGTTCCGATTTCCTACATCCGGCAAACTGCAGCAACTGGTGTGGCCTGGTTGCAGCTCTCATCCACGCCAGGTCAAGACTTTGCACACGGTGCTCCGAAATCAACATGTTTTGGTAGCTAATGAATTCTATTGTGTTTCTATAGCTTGTATTCAAGTCATATTTCATTACAATGTGAATCAGTGCAAGAAGCATTGTATCGATATACCAGATCACATATTTTGGTAGCTCATCAGACTCATCAACTAATCATTAATGTGAATTCTTGAGATATTCTTCATAGAAATATAAATTTCACATTCTCTCTATGGTGGATATTAATCTAGGGATGGTGGAAAGATCATGACCTATCATTATCTATACTGTATATCATGACATTTAGCTGTGAACATATAGAAAATTATGTTCCACAATCACTTGATCCAATGTGAATTCTTGAGATATCATTCCTTGAAATCTCCATTTCACATTCTCTTTTTGGTGGAGATTCATCTCACTTCTACCTTTTTAAATGATGGGATGTAAATGTCTTTCCATCTAATGGTATGATACTAGGTGGTCTATATTTATGATAATACATTATTAGGTGATAAATGATGTAATTGGTTTTGGAACATGAATTTTATGTCTCCATATATTGGGAATGTCATCATCCCAACTGACGAAGTCACATTTTTCAGAGGGGTAGGTCAACCACCATTAGTGATCTTCTCCAAGAAAATGTGGATATTAATCTCATTTACAACATCCCACCATAAAGAGAATGTGAAATGGAGATTTCAAGGAATGATATCTCAAGAATTCACATTGGATCAAGTGATTGTGGAACATAATTCTCTATATGTTCACAGCTAAATGTCATGATATACAGTAAAGATAATGATAGAATATACCCTCTGGTTATTTAACATAGCCATGGAAAATGGCTCATTTATAGATGGTTTACCTGGGTTTACCAATAAAAAATGGTGGATCTTTCCATGGCTATGTTAGTCATAACCAGAGGGTATATCCATCAATATCCAAGTATTATCCCATCATTATCCCAGCAAATCATCCCATCATTAAACCATTCTATAAACCATAGTAAACCATGGTAAAACCCACATGATCTTTCCATCCACATCTCGTCTCGTCGAAAACGCGCCACCAGGTAGCGCCTCGGTGGTCTTCGTGAACGGCGTCACCTGGCCCAGTCGCATGTTCGCCGAGCTCGGGGACCTGGCGCTGAAGCTCAAGCCGCTTGCTCCGATGGTCCAACCGTGGTGGTCGCACCCCACGGTGGAAACCAATGGCCGGTGCAGTTGATGGTGCATATTTGATTATATATATATATATGCATAGAAAATTTGTGATAGCTACATACAACTACATCGAAAACAAGCTATAGTCGATCATTTGTATATATATATATATACACACATTATAGACATGTAACTATAATCCATATAGTGATGTGGTAAACAAAAAAAACAATGGCCATTTGCACCATCCCATTAACCAACCATGACTGGGGGTCATTTTAGATTGTCCCAAGTAGGGGTACCAATTGAATAAACATTCTATTGAAGATGGTCTATGGCATTGGGTTTACCACATTAAGCCACGGTGCCACTGGAGGCTTTGGTGCAATGTTGGGGCTGCCCTACCGCTACATAGTATGCTTTGGAATGAACATGAATAAACCTATTTGGAGTTTGTCTGAACACTCTGACCAAACAAAAATGACAAGTCAGGAATATATATCATGGTAAGTGTATCTGGGTTTCAGTTGAGGATAGTATGTTATACTATTTTATGTTCATAGCCAGTGTTATATGTCTAAAGGGGCCATGTATCATTGTCTGAGCGAGTGTTACATGTCCAGATGGGCCATCTATACTCATTGTTTCGATAGTACTTTATATGTTTCCTTTTATACAAATCATGTCCAAAACACTGATCAATGGGAATTCCAGGATCCTAAAATGGAGGTACTGTACCATATAAGGCCATATTTTGCTGGGATATTCTCTTACATGCCTTATATATGGTAGGTACCTCCAATTTCGGTTCCTGAAATGGCAATTGAACTGTTTTGGTCCGGACATTTCTGCATCTGAGGAAAGGATCCTTGTTGCTTCTGGTCGCGCGGCGTTTGCCATACGATGATTTGCAAGTTCTTCGACATTTCGACGTGCGCGGTGATGCCTGTCTTTTGAGCTTCACGGACAAGAAGGCCAGGGTGCCAGGGTTCGATCCGGACATCGGTGGAATCCTGTTGCGGCTAAAAACCCTCTGGTAAACGTTAAACATAACTATGGAAAATCGCCATGTTTAATGGGAAAACTCACTATACATGGCCATTTTCAATAGTTATTTTGACATAACCAGAGGGTACTTCAAAATGTAGCATCTCGGATGGCCAAACAATTTTTTTTCCCATAAATAGATAAACAACTGAATACAGCAAACAAAACGCCATGTTCAGAGTTTCAGTCACGCCCAACATGTGGTGTTTAGTAAGTTTAGTCACCTCTCCCCGTGTCACGTCAAGTCACCCGGCAATATGTCCGGTCGACCTTTGACGGGTTTCACTCTATAACTCTGGAACTATGGCCCGAAATTCCACTTATAATAGTTAGTTTCATAGGTGAAATATATGTTATAGTTAGATTCTATGTTAGACAATGTTAGATATAGTTCGTGAAATGTTACCCCATTTATGAAACATGTTACCCCATCTAAACAGCCGTTGAGAAACATAAAAATAACTGGTATATATATATATATATATGTATATATAAAGGGCCTTAACATGCCTTAACTCTCAAGTCATATTTATCACCAGGGGTTCCATATGTTTGCCCAATACGGCGATACACATCACATGCTTCGGGTCAAAACCATGTGCATGTCATGTGCTCTATGGGTTGAAAAAAAGTTAGTTATTACTCGCAGATGCTCAATGTAGGAAATATTTAACTACATTTACCCCCAAAATGGCTCAAATGTAGGTAAATATTCCATTCATGGAGCATGAGGGACTTATGTCCAGGTTATCTTACCCTATAGCTATATATGTTCATATATGTTCAACAAGTTTCAACCATAGAAATCTGATGATGATACCCGGTGAACACATTCTTCAGAGTGGTTTCAGCCAAAAGGCAGTGGTTGCTAAGTGATTGTGATCTATATGTATTTGTTTGTATTATATCCCCATCGTTCCCCATCTATGATTTTCCCATGCATACTTCCCTTAACCTTGCTAATCTATTCCCTATCAGATCCCCAGTGGATCGCCAGGCTGTTCAGGTTTGGATCTATCAGAGGCGTTAAAAGCTGCGGACTCCGCAAGGCTGGAATTAGATATATTGCGGGCATTTACCACTGTGAAACACATATCATATAATCATAAAATCATAATATGGTCAAAGCAAGAACATTGATTATAGATATTTCAGGAAGAACTTACGACACGAAGCCTGTTGATCGCTCTGAACTCTGATGAGCGCGGCCAAATGGGATCCGCATCTCAGTTGTACATAGACCAGCCATGAAGCATGTGCCCAAGCGGCAACGTGCTGCGCATTTGTCGATTAAAATTGGGCGGCTGCGCAGTGGTCTGAATAAGGTGCCCCAGTTTGGAGTCGCAGCCAGTTGCTTTACAACTACAAGAAACTGTTGGGTTTATGGAAATAGATACCTGGAATATGTAATAAATGGGGAAAAAACAACGCATAACTTGGAGGGCACCACCTTTGGGACGCACCCATATCAGTTTCGGCTACACGTGCTACAATTTCTTCGCTTCCCAGAGTTTTTCAATCTTCAGTTAGAAGTGCCCAGAGAATGCATCACATTGTTGACACAACCCTGCGAAGTTTGCAGCAAGCTAACACGATCTCACCGGAAGCAAGCAGAAAACAGATTACATTGGAATCAAAAGGAGATAATCGTTCTGACAACATGGCTGGTTGACTTCAGTGCAAATACTTTCTTTGAAATGCCATCAGCAACATCTATAGATCTGCTACCAGCTCCTTTCAGAAACATCAGCTCCATCATCGACCACTGCGATGGTCGCCGTGACCGCACCGCATGGCATGCTGCTTTGGACTGCTGTCCAAGTTGTTTCCCCAACGGCTGGACGGCACGGCGGGCACGGCGCCCGAGGGATCACGCTGTGCGGATGGGAACTTTGCCTTGCCTTTGCGGCAGAAACGGCTGAAAACACAGGCAAGGCGGAGGCAACTCAAACAGTTCCTGCTGACTCTTGGTCTGGAACTGGGGAACTGGGATCTGAAATCTAGATCTGCAGGGACTTATCTAAAGTTAAAATGAAGACTAAAGATTCAAATCCTATAGGTTTAGGCTTCAACATTGACCGAGTGGTCTTTTTATGCCTTTTTTTGTTGGAGTCACCTGAGGGTTGCCGAAATTTTACGCATCGAGATCTCAGGACCGGTCGTGATCCAACGGTGTGGGACAGGGACAACGATTGGTTTCCACAGGAAAACTATTGGCTTCCCTGGTCCGAACGTCACACACGAAGTGCCAAGGAGACAGATGCCCTTCCGAAAAAAAAAGCCCTAAAATAGGTGTCTGAGAATGGCTTTTCCCCCCTCTAAGTTGTTATTTTGATAGTATGATATGGAAAAGTTTAAAGTTATGGGTAAGCGTAACCATCAGATGCGAACCATGGTGCTGGAATATTTACCTACAAAACTGGGCCATTTTTGGGGTAAATGAGGTACATGTACAGTTAAAAATTCCATACATTCAGCATCTGGGTCCCAGATTTTTTGGGGTCCCTGATTTTCAGACGCCATGCGAGTCCGCTGATTTGCGCCATCCATGAGAGTCCACCATGAAAATCCTATTGGTAGCCTATAGCTATATGGGGGTATAAGCCAAATTTCAACCCATTTCAAGAGAATCTATTGAAACTATATTTTTTTGGAAGGTGGCGTAAATCCGGGATATATTTCCTCAAGGGCACTTAGACACCTTTTTTGTGGGTAGATAGTGATGATATGCCCTGATCACTGATGTTTGTAGCGGAAAAATCAAGGAACCTTGTGTGCCCTCCGGTGCAGTGGAACATCCGCCATTCAGTCCGTTGATGTTCAGCTATATCCATTTTTACAGCGGATCTTGCAGCCACAGTTGATGACACCAGAGGTTAAGTCTGTCTTTCCTTATTTGGCAATGCAACACATATGTTTCTACTGGCAATCGGCTCTGTGATCGGGGACTATGGGGGACCTTAAGCCTACCGATTTCGGTGCCAAAAATCCACCAAGGATGAGGAAGGCATTCCGCACTTGCGGGCCTCCAAATTGCCTGATTTCTTTCAGGATTCGAGATCTGAGGGGTCACCGGGGTCACCAAGTGGGACAGATGCACAGTTTGATGGAGCAGCACCAAGCTGGGATGGTAGCCTTGCGGGAGAAATCCGTTCAGCTGGTGTACCACAGTCAAGGATGCCCATCAAAGGTCACTGGCTGGCGAGTTTTTTGTTGGTTCCTGATCCCTCTGGTATAATCCAAGCTGGCAATCATGGAATGGAACCATCACGGTTGAAGATCATCTACCAAAAACACAACATAATTATTCATCCCTATGGATCCAAACATTGTCTGAGAAGGTACTTAAGCCTCCAAATTATAATGAATTATACCCCAAACACTTCCTAACTTCCTAAGAAGGTACTTGGATCCATAGGGCATATATTTAATGTCAAGGTGTTCCTTGCCCAGTCAGATTACGGAAGGATATTTTGTCCCAGGGATGCTCCGAATGGACTGAATGGTTTAACCTGACCGAGGTAAGATCTTGTCGAAGCTTCCAGCTGGATTGTTGATGGACATCAACCGTGATTCCTTGGGCCTTCTTCCTTGGAAAGAGCTGCGAAACGTGCCTCGCAAATGTCAAAAAATCGGCAGTGTCCTGCGAAATCTTCAGGAGGCCAAAATGGACGAGGCGAACGATCGCATCATCTTGAAGCGTTGCTGGATCGATGTTTGGTAAATCTTGGGACCTTAAGTCGTTGAATACTGACTATAGTCATCCCCAAAAAGATAGGAAGATAATTCATCACTGATGATTTGAGATTTGGGGATTTTGCTTTCCGATTTGGGGAATTGCGTATTGAAATTTAGAGAAAGTAACACATTTCATCCGACCGTCTTTTCCGTCCCCAGGTTCTGTCGGGGAGCTGGAAGTGTCTTCTCCGGCGGTGGCAATGTCTGCGCCGGTGGCGTTACCTGTGCGAAGCGTGCTGATGGGGCGTAGGCGTAGGGGTAGAAATGGACCACGGACATGAGACATCTGGGCTTGTCCAATAAATATGGACTACCGGAATACCCGGAACATGATAGTTTCATTGCCATCAAGTTTCTTCGGTTTTTACCAACTATTCTTCGGAAAACCCTCCACCAGTCTTCCAACAGGATTCTGATGATGACCCACAACCAACTTTTTGGGGTAATCCGTATTTTCAGACAAATCCAGCTGCCGAAGCAAAAGTTTGAACGTCCTGTGATTTATCCCAGGGCACTGCCAAGATTTAGCTGCGACAAGCTGTCTGACCCGGCTATCTAAAGATCCGATGGCCAACAACCCATGGGTTGGGCAGTTCGCGGAGGCGTTCCTAGAAAAAGAAGATGAGCTTTTCGTGCTTGCAGATTCTGGTTGTTTGGTGTTTTTGTTCAGCTTCTTGTACAACAAATCACACACGTTCCATATGTGTACTGTGTATCATACATTTTAGATGGAATGAATGATACTTGTTCTTTCCTTCTTTCCAAATTGATGCTAACAAAACTGCATGACTCCATGACCAAGCTGCTAAGGTCACAAGCCACTCTGTGATGTGAGCTTGCATAGCAGTTTCACTGAAGTTTCCTGGGAAGCTTTGCTTCTGCTTTCAGCATCTATGGGAATCCTCCAGGTCTGGTTTGGTTTCCCGCAGTTTGGGTGAAACATCAGACCCCTCAACGGTCCTGGGGGGTGGGTTTTTCACAAGACTTGGCTCCGCCTCAGAGCCGAGAACTAGTTCCTGCTTCGAACATTGACATGTCACTGTTTTCCGTTTCTTGGATTCATCCAGATGCCCAGATGCGGCCACCATACATCCAGGTCCTGCACCCCAGGATATCCTTTTGGGCTGTTTCAACCTACGCCTGTATAGGCTACAGCATGTGACTCCCAGAAAAGCAATCAGATTGGTTGGTTAAATCACGTTTGTCCCTTCACCACCGCAATTCAATTGTTGACCTTCCCCGATTTTGGGCGTTCAAACTTATCATTTTTGGGCCAAGGACAAGTGTCCCAGGACATACACGAAGTTCACAAGAGTTTCACACTTGCATGCCGTGTGCTACCCCTTTCACTGACAAATCCTGCGAAATCTTCAAGATAAAAAGACACTGTGATTCCTGGGTTGGCGCCCGTTCTTGGATTTGTGAAAGTGGCTGTATATCATGGAAACTCCATGAAACTCCCAGTTTTGATCCAGGAAAGCATTCAGAAGCGGATATCAATGGGGGTGTTTTCCATTGTTTGCCTAGATTACCTGAGCGGATCAGACGTCTTGCAGTGTTGTTTGCTGCTGTTTGCCAGCGAAGGATTGTTTCGCAACATTTCACCGCAGTTTCTTCGCTACAACAGGTGGATCACTGAGCAATTCACTCTTTTTTTGCTGAAAACTTTGTGGTTGCCAGTTGCAAGACCACACGTACTACCTGTATATCATATATATATATATATGTGATATATATATATATATATATATATATATATATATATATATAATATATATATATATATGTTATATATATATATATATATATATATATATATATATATATATCAAATATATATATATATACCTTATCCTTCCAAAACCTTAAAAAATGTAGGGTTCACTTCAAAACACGATGTTTGGAATCTAAACACGAGGTTTGCCTGAAACCTTGATTTCCCCTGCTGCCCGGCCATTGACGCAAGCCCATTTTTTGGCTTCATCCTGGCCGCTGATCTATGTAAAATGCCACTGCCTCAGATCACTTCAAACAGTTTTCACTTTATGATTCTAACATATGATAATGATATGTATTTTGCACGTATATATGTATACTGCGTAGGTTTATCTCTAATACACGTGTGCTAGCTATGATCAAGGCAAAGAAACCATAAACAAGTTGTCAAGCACAACTCTTGTCACCACTAGGTGGTGTTAATTATCATCCCAGCTTTCACCCATTCGTGATGACAGGATCTAAGATATCGGTCAATTACGCGATCTGAACATTTTTCAGATGCAGTGACCCTACGCGACAATCGACTTGGTCGTCCGATAAAGTCTTCTGATGGTTGGGTACCAAACGCTAAAATATTCAAAATGCGACCCTTTTGAGATTGATGGAGAAAAAATAACATCAAATGGTGCCAAGCATGAAGCTTTGGCTGCAACACATAAAGTGATTGTTTGTTTTGCTGCGCAATTCTTGCACCAGCTCCGTACCTGCGCAAAAAGCGGAGACCATACTCGCTAGCTTCTCTGGCTACAGCCGGTTGTAACCACAACTCTCCTTTGTATAAAATTCTCAGGCAGTCATTGAGAGCACACACTGCTTCCCCACCCAAAGCCAGCAACTTATTGTCGCTCCAATCCTCGTGTTTGAATCTGTGTTCCACGTAGTGGCACATGGTGTTTGTGAGGTCCCCCTTGTGCCAACTGGCATTTGGAAAACTTGCCGTTGTCGGCCAGTTCAAAAGAGTTGCAGTTATTTTGCTGAAGTAAGGTCTTCTGCGATTGCCTTTGCACCAGGCTAGATAATCTGCGGTGAGACCTTCAAATCTCTCCTCTGTGTTGCCCTCTGGCCGTCTTTGTGCTAGGAGTACCAAAATGGTTCCCAGTATGTATTTCCCAACGCCCAGGTGACAGCAATGAAACAGGTCGAAGAAAAAAAGCGAAGGACTTTCCCCCATTTGATGAGGCAAAGCCAACCATGGAGTTGCAGGGCTTTTGAATGGATCTTCAGCAAAAACGCTTTCAAGCCATTTGGGGTTTCTGCTGCCAATCTCCTCCCAATCCCACTCAGCTTTCCCTCCAGAACAAAGGTGGCACACCCCCTTTGAAGGTTTGGAGTTTGTCGATTTTTCCTTGTGTTTCTGCACGTTTGCAAACGATCTTTCCAGTTGGCCAGCCTTACAAAGCCACGGCCAGTCACCAACTACGTTGAGGACCGCTATGTGAAAATTGCCTCGCACTGGGTGCCTGATAGGATGATTCAGCAGGTTGCTGCAGTCAGTAGCTGCAAACTCCATCAAATCTTCAAATACTCTGCTGTTCGACTTTGTGTAAAGATCCTTCCCGACAGCTGCAAGCAAAAAACATGAGGTATACGTATGACCTTCATAGTTGCACCACATCTTCAGATATGGTGGTTTCTTGGATCTTGACTTGCGTTGCCCTGCTATGCCTTTGCCAAGCAAAGAGTGAACGGACACCACAAGAAATGCAGATCTTTTACGTCCTCGTCCTTCATCACCGTGCACCACACACGGTGCACATCTGGCTAAACAAAGTTCACCTTGTCTAGCTTTCTCAAAGACTGGGTGTTGAGGGTATTGTACCTCATACAAAGACCAAAACATCTCCAGGATCTTCTCTTCTCTTTCCCAATCAGGGCGATGTAAGCCACACAACATATGCCAGTGATTTTCACGAACAAGAAATGATGCCCAATCTCTCAGAGATAATATGGGCAGGCTATACTTGTCATGTACCCGAATGTGAGACTTAGGAATTGGCAACCCCAAGCCAAACTGATTCACCATAATTCTTTGGCAATCTCGTTCCGAATTTTTTTCCGACCGTTTGGCTAACTTTGAAAGCCCGGGAGATTTTGCTAAAGCTTTTTCGCCCACATCGCTTAGAAGGTTCCGGGCTGTCCGGATAGCTGATGCACATGAGGCCTTAGCAAGGCAGACCCATGCAGGCATATCTTGATTATTTTTTTGATGATAGGGTGTGAAGTGCTGTGGACATGTCTTGCATACAAATTATAGGAATAGTTTGAGCTGTCTTCAATTGTATGGATCGCGCTTTGGTTTTTGGATTTTGATTTGCAAGTCATGTTGGAACATGTTGGAACTCCGAAATGAAACTGTGCTTTGATTCGAAGCAACCTGATAAGCAACGCTTTTTGTTCTGGGGCTTGAAACGAAGTAAGCCACAGGTGGGCCCATCACCAAAAGTCTATACTACACTTGATTAATTTGACCAATTGAGATGGTATCCAGCTCAAGGTTGTGGTTTGTATTTGAACGATCTGTACACCACATATGTCATGTACAACTGCCGTTGGCCACCTGAGGTAGGGCCCTCTTTGACTGTGTCGCCTCCCAATCTGATGTTTTTGCAACCTGGCTTACCTGAGCGAGAACGGTGGGAAAGTGGAGACAGGGACGATCAGGGAAGCATACAGAAAAATAAAACATGATTCCCACTCATTGCATACCAAAGTACTCATAAACTTATGTATGAGAGACGCTTCGAGCATGGCAGGCCCATGTGGCTCCAAGGAGTAGTAGAAAACAATCATAGCACCCCAGCGTTCCTTTGCATGTCCATATCCATATATGCTGTTACTCCACCTCCATACTGGGTGATGTGTCCAGCCAATCTTGAAAATAAGAGGGTCCCAGCACTTGAACAGGGTCTCCAAAACATTCACTGCGTGAGAAAGAACGTTGCCTGCCAATGCTCCCAACCCAGGCAGTTGGAAGATGATTCGGCCTGGCACCGAGTCTTCGCATTCCTGTTGGACGTCTACCAGTTCTGGAATGGCATTGGCATGAATTGAGAAAACATCCATCCAAGTTTCAGATGGGCTTTTTCGTTTTTTGGCTGGTCTGCAATTTTCATTGTGCTTCTCCAAATGGTCAGCACTAAGTTCTTTGTTCGAACGTAAAATACTTGAGGTCGAGCAATCTAATCGACACTGATGGGCTAGTTTTTCAGATTCAAATAACCTGGAGCTTGCAGAGGCACCGGAGGAACTTGCCCATGGGAATGGAACGTGGTCATCCTCAGGTGAGATGTTGGTATTCCATCCCAATGATATCATATGATTCAGCAACAACAGCAACACAACCCAACATTTTTTTGGGGAACTTCAATGCACTTGGAACATCATCAATGAGTGTGGGATAAAGCAACCAAGTAGCTGAGCGGTGGCAAGACAAGAGTTCCACTAGCCATTGCTCATCATCGCAAGAGGTGCATTGTTTTACTGCTGTGTTCATAAAAGAAATGAATTGGCAAGACTGAAGCCAGAATCAAACGGATGAAATGCAGAGATCTTCAAAGTCAAACTTCCAAGACAAGTTCGAACAACATCACATCAGGCAATGCATGCGTTTGTAGAACCAAAGCCAAAGCTCGCGCTTTTGGATATTGAGGCCCGAACTCCATTGCCAATGTCTGCATTCAGGCCACGCAGTGTGGCACCGGCTGGTGGCCCTGGCATGCAAAGTGGGATAAAACTTAAACACGTTTGAACTATATATATAATATAAGATAATATATAGGTGTCATATGAGATGGGCTCTGAAGCATCCACAAACCTGTCAGAATATGCACAAACAAGTTCATATTTGTTCTGATAGAAGGTGTCGAATCTATCATATTATTTTTGTTAAAATGACGTGGTGTATCCGCTAATACTTCCATGGACACCGAAATGCACATCAAGGGCATGGAAGTGAATGAGACCAAGTTTTCCCCAGTGCAGAGCGCTGCAGGTGCTGGCAATCCCTTCGTGTGGCAAAAGAGGACTGCTCGTCAGCAGACATACCACATGGAAAGGTTCCAAGATAATTTCGGCTAAACCACACAAGCCTTGGACTGTCTCTTGCATGCCAGTTCCAACTCTCAAACACGACAGTTTGTGAGACCACTAATGCATTTGGGACCGTTGGGGCATTACACGAAAAGCATCTATTTTTTTTGTGCTACTAAATAACCAGCAAGAGACTCGCCAGCTTCTAAGTGCGGTGAAAGTCATTTGATCAAGATTTTGATCTGTAAAGGATCTAGCATCTACGCTGCAGACTTGTTCTTATTCTTGCCTTTGTTTTTTTTAACAGGTGCCACCTTGCTAGTCTGACCATTGGTGCTCACAGTAGCTCCCTTGCCATTTTTGGACTTTAGGGCTTTTGGTTTCGGCACTGCGACATCACCCCCCTGGTTCTTGGTGTAGAACTTCTTCGCGTTCCTGCAGTGCAGGTACCAAGAAACATTGGTATATGTATATAGTTGGTGTGGCCATTGATGTGAAAGAATTCATGCATTATCAAAGTATGAAGCTGTAGTACAACAAGATTCACATCATTGCCGGACTTATGGCAGCACCTGGCCTGACTTTGAGTTCCACAGCGAGAGCCTTGGAGCACCTGAAAAAAGCGGCTGGTTCATTTTAGGACATCAAGATAATCTATGTTGATCATATGTTACAACATCCCTTTGAGGCTGGCACACAAAGGTTGCATTTTTCATTGCTGATTCGGCCATGGTGTAAAACCTGAGATGTCTTGGCATTTGCATAAAGAGTTTGAGAACATACTTGTCGGTAAATACTTATGGATGAAATATGTGAACCCGTTGCTTTTATATATATATCCACTGCATTCAACCAATCAACTATAGTTTCTATTGAAACAAGTCGTATATCGATATATTCAACACAAATTGGATAAACAAGAAACTTCTCGGATCGAAACGAATCCATCTCTCCCTGAGCCCAAGCATTCTGGCCAATATCGTATTGGGCATCAATCTTTTGGGTCTCGGCTTCCAAGGACTTGATGCACCTGTCGATGCTGGCGCAGGAGACTGGATGCGATGGATATGGAAGGTCACAGGATTTGTCTTGTCAATTTCATAATATTCAAGAACATTCTATTTATCATATATAATTCATATAGCAAAAGTGTGACCACTACATGTACCACGTGGAAAAGCAACACTTATCCTTGGATCAGAAGAGGCACCCCTTCGCAGATTCATCAGAGTAGTTCGTACTCAAGTCACGCGCCAATGACCGAAGCTTCCCACTCTTGGAAATCATGGCGTCGAGAGTCTTCTTGAGCGCACACTTTGTCTGAAGGGCAGTGGAGATTACTCAAGGAAATAAGAGAGAATAACTTGTATGAAACATGTTTTCAAAGGGACTATAAACAAAACATGCATCTTGAAGACTTCACAGGACCCTATCCTGGGCATATTTGTCGTGTTTTGGATCTTCCAGCTTAGTGGTCTTCTCCTTTTGGTCTCTGTTTTCCAAGGCCCCCAAGCCAGTGAACTTCTTCTCAAACGGGTTTGTAGGATCCTGCGCAGCCTGGCACGGGCAGGATATTCAACATGTGACCTTCAAAAGATGGACAAGAGCTGCTCTACTGATAGCAGGGGGCCTTAGACTTCTTGCTGGTGTGCTCTTCGTAGCTGGTTGATTCGGTCCGTTGTGCACTCTCTTTGGTGATGATCCAAAACTCTTGCATGCCATCGTAAGCATTGGACCTCCACAGCACAAGGGCGTTGTCACCATTCAACTGAAGGGAGAGAAGACTATCTTACTGGTTGGCTCAATTCATAGGGGGCCGGGCCTCACATGGGTTTCTGGCATGGCCAGACAGCGCGCCTTTGCGCCATCAATTTTGGTCCTCAATTGAAATGGACTGGTTATTGTTTTTGATGACCATGAGCAATCTGTAAACATATCCAAAGGTACTGCACTACTTGAGTATTCATGTATGCACAACCTTTGAAACCAAATGTTTGAAGCAAATACTTTTGGGAGTCCCCACTGTGTCCAGTTCAGCTCGTCTTTCATTTCCTGCCCGCTGTACCAACCTTCTTCGATGCACAGCTTGAACTTCTGCTTTCGGGTGACAAGAGTATGGAGCTGGGAGGTGAACTCGTCCTGCCAAACCACAAGGAGTATTTCTCGACACATTGACATTGATCTATATCTTTTATATAAATATAAATCTATCATGCGTGTCATAAAGACCATGGAGGAAAAGGAAGGAACAGCTCCAATAGAATACGCAATATATATAATTTATATTGTCTTGAATGCAGCGCAGTGAACTGCAGTCCTTATCAAAGTTCACAGACATAAGCAAATCAGCCATGTTGTTCTTATCTCCGGTAGCCCACTCAGACTTCAGCCAGTCTGGACAGTTGAGCTGCACGCGCTTTGCGTGGGGTTTGCACATTCGATCAATGCGAGCTTTTGCGGCGCGTCGAAGGTTACCCTGCAAGGGGCCGCAACATGGGGAAACCAACCAGCAAACACAGAAACCGTTACATTAGGCAATCTGAAACCAAGAAAGAAAACATGAATAGCGTTCTATGCAATACAGTTTGCGTACACACAGGAGATCACATCGCTGAGCCTGACGTTTGGTAAGACCATTGAACCATTGCTTTCCCACCAGCGCTGGCTTGTCATCAACCTGCTGGTCACCTGGTGTGGCCTGTTCAGATTCTCCAGCATCACCATGTCTAGTCGTACCGTCAGTCGTTGGGGGCAACACCGGCTGAGATTCAGTAGTTTTGGCAACTTTGGCGACATCATTGGCAGTAGGCTGTTCAAGCTCAGGGGTACGCTTCTGAACTGGGGTTGCAACTGGTGGCTCATGCGCCGTCTCCTGCAACTCCAAATGTGATATCAACAAACCTGGTACAGTAACACATGCGTATATATAATATATATGCAGTATATATTACAGATAATGTTTGTATGTTTGAAGTGTTCTATAGTTTAAGAGCGCCTGCGTCTTGCCAAGCGCCGCCTGCAGTTCTTCAGCTGAAGCCTGGGAACAGGATATGTTTTTTCCCAAGCCAAATGTTGTTTGTATCCTAGGCCCTGACTGGAATGGTGTCAGCAGCTTCACTCGCCAGATCCAGCTCCTTGGCACTAAAGAAAGAAAGACATCAGTCCTAAATCCTAACATCTTTTGATTGCCAATGGCTTTCAAGTTGAACAATCCAAAGAGTATGAGACCCAAACAAGATTTGCGGAGGGCTTGTTCTGCTCACCCAGTTCACGGTTCACTTCCTGGAAAGGAGCATGTAAGAGTGCCAAATTATGATATAATACAATGCATTCAGAATCTAAGTTTTGAAAGTCCACATTCAAAAAACTTCAATACTTATGAATTGCATGTGAAACAGTATTGTTCAGCTCAAATGCTATGTAGAAAATGTCCTGCAACTGCATCAGAAGAGCTGCTTCTTCTTGATCGAAATCAACCACTGGTTCGCCATTCACATCAGTCATGACATGCATGATCCCCTGCTCAAGTGTTCCACAGCTCCAACGCTGTGAGGAAGCAGCAGCGGCGCTTGACATCGGGTGACAAACAGCCAGGACCCCTGGATCAACTGGCACAGTCAGATGGGCTTGGGATAAGATGGATAGCGTACAATCACAATCGGCGTTGTAGGTGCTAAACTTATGGACCATGTTTTTGAGAACTGATTGTGCATGAAGCAGCGATCGAAGAACAATTTTGGAAAATTTCTTTAAATGTCATACTTCGGTGAATTCAATATTTCCTCAAGCTTCAGATGCATCGTTGTTGCCAATCCATGCGTGAACAATTGCACACATGAGGCTCTTGAATTGCTACCGAATTGGATACGCCTTTGCCAGGCTTGAATCGGTGATGGATTTTCACGAACACAACCATCAAAAACCTATTCAAAAAAAAAGTAAAAATCTACTCTGAACCCGTGTTTTAAATCATGGTTTATCACGGGTAAATCATGGGTTGTTCACGGGTAAATCACGGGTTCGCCCAAAACTGATGTTTTGACATAAACACAGGTTTTACCGGGGTAAATCACGGTGTATCACGGGTATATCACGGGTATATCACGGGTAAATCATGGGTTGGCATGATAATTTTTACCAAAACCGTATTTTACCCCATAAATTTTGAAAAAAATCGCATCAACACCGATTAGAACCCGAAAAATGCAGTGAAAATCGTCAAAATTCACCGGTTGATCAATAAATAGCATTTGGAATACGTTTTCAGTGTTCGAAGCACCACCGATTTTAACACTAACCCTTCAAATTTCCGAAGGCAAAGGAGGGACCATGCAACGCCACTCCGAAGGAATGTGGAGTTTCTTAAAGCCCCTCAAATATTTATACAGCTGGGTGAAATTAACATATCGCCAAAGATTGGGGTCGCATTCCCATTCAAAAGTGCTCAAGCTGAAGGGATATCATCAGGAAGCGCTGGTTGTCCTCGGGCGTTTGCCTTCATCTCCTCTATCAAATCCACCATTGCCCTTGCAAATGGAACAGGATATTCCCTGAGCGATGGCCGTTGTCGGAGAGATGTCGGGAACCCAAGCAAATACAGGTCCAAGAATTGAAAACAATTTCAAAACTATATATATACAGTTGATGGTGATTTTGGTTTGGGATTGACAGCAAAGCTTGCTTTTCTATTTCTTGTACAAGGATCTCCGTTTGTTTCAACTTCTTGGTCCCTTTGAAGCGCAACTTTCCATTCCGATCACGGTATTTCTCGCACGTAACAGGTTTGTTATCACGTGGAATTGTTGACATTTGAAGCTTTCCACGGTCAATCTTCAACACTGTTGGAGAATTGGCATATGCATAGTGACGCTTTGCCGTTCTTGCAGCGTAGTGACCCATCCACCAATGTACACAAGTCACCTTGGCACAGGTTTTTACCCCCGTATACAGCTGGCAAGTATAATTTATATCATGACTTTCCTTAATGACATTGCAAAGAGACATACCACTAAGAACAATCCCTTGGTATTTGTTTTCTATTGCTGGATTTCCTTACTGAATTAAAAACCCAAAGATCCAACCATATATGTTATTCAGTTTACATTTTACTTACCCATACCAACAATTGCGATGGCTCACTCCATAGCAACCCCATGTATATCGGTCAAAATACCTGAATCACCCTGCCGGAAATCCACCAATGGTCAGCACTAGCTTGTGATAAAGAAATTAAGGAGCTGACAGCATATGGCCCACCAATGGAGAAAATGTTTTGAACCACTTGTCGCCATGTGGGGAAATACTCCATGAGCGACCCCCCAGGCTGCTCCACAGACCACACTCCTCCCAAGGCTGTGCTCAGCAACACGAGGACTCCAGTCCTGTGCATTTCAATGACAAGGTGCGACTTCCCAAACCCAGGAAAACTATAGCCTATCAGAATCATGGTCTTAACATATTATGATCTCATCTAAGGAAAATAAGTCTGACCTGACCACCTGGAAATTTCTATAGCATGTGTTTTGCATCATGTATATAACCACAAAAACAGTTAAAAGGGTTTTCTTGTCCAAGTATCCGTTCCAACAGCATGTTACTGAGCAGCACCGAGGGATAATTATCGTGGCCCTCCGAAGAACATGCAGACCTCCCGCTGGTCCCTACATTCACCTTGCACATGGATGAACACTTAAGCCCAAAGTGGACACCAAAGTTTTGCCACGTGGTCTTGAGCAAAACCACAATAGCCAACCTTAGAGTCACAAACATAATGTAGAATGGGGCTTAGACATGAGTTATGATAACACCTCAAAATGAAATTAATATTTTTTGGGTTGCTTGGAAATCACCATGCTAAACTTGTTACACCGCAAACTATATTATGCACATGCTTCATCCCCAATAGCGCATCCCGAGAAACGCAAATCCAGCTGCATGTGATAGGTCCATGTAGTTGTTCTTCATGGCTTCGGGGGTGTGATCTTTCAAGTCCAATCTGACCGACCTGTACTCTGCAGACCTCATCAGCCGGGTCAAGTTTCCTTTTCCAGCAAAGTACTCGATGTAGTCAAACTCCTGACCAGTTCCCACCAACAAAGTAACTTGTTAATTCTTAAGAACAATTCCCGATTTCCAAATGAAATATGATCACTTTGATTGGCAATATTTTCACAAATTTATTTTGATAATTTAAATATCTGGAGATGGTGATACAGGCGGCCGTGCAGAAAATGTAATATACATGAATATACATTCTACCATTCCTGGTATGCACAAGGAGAGACATCGAACCAAGATATGTGTTTGATCATGGTATGGCAAATTTGTTATTGAATAAAGTCAAAGGATGTTGAAATATGTTGTTGCGAGCGATCATCAAAAACATCCTTTGCTTGCCTGGGTCAGATCGATTTCGCTCCAGGCGATCAGTAAGATGCACCACACAAAGTCCTACGGCTGGAGCTGTGCTGACGAGGATGGAAGATAATGTATAGTGTGCTTTTTGTCAATAAAAACTGTACCAAAAAAATCTGAATATATCCATGTATACCGATATGATGCACCAATCAAATATGATAAATTGTTTCTATAAGATTTGAATTTGTCAGATACTGTATCCAAATAAGTCCCCCACAACAGCACAAGACCGATCCTTGGGGCATCGTAATCGGTGAAGACGCCACACTAAGTTGTCTAGCCACTGCATCGTTGCTGCAAAAAATGGCTCACAACTCGCAAAGGCGTTTATATTGCAAAGCCAAAATGTTCAATCCAGATTGCAATTCATTTGTTGCAGATTTAACCTACCGAATCCTACCTAGTTTTGTGCTTGTTTTTGGCTATCATTTTTTCCCTGCATGGTTGAGAAAGAATGTACCCAGCATACCATGTGACCATGCTTGAGCTGGCAACTATCGGAAACAAACTGGCTGGAGCTACAACCACCCATGCGTGGCAAATTGAAATAAGACATTCCAGAATATGCCCCAAACACCCAAGCAGTATTGATCTATTCAAGACTTGAATACCAAACATGCCAGTAGCACTCCATTTCTTTAATGTTTGACCACGTACCTTCCACAGCTGCCTCTTGGCAGGAAGAAGAAGTCCGACCATGCCTCGGAGCCAACTCAGGCGAACCAAACAAAAATATGTGCGTATAGATTGACATATATAGATTAATTTATATAACATGTGGCGCACCTGTTGATGTAAAGCAACTGGCAAACTTCAAGTTGAAGGTATTCATGTGATACTGACAATTCCATGCAAAATGGCACGGAAAAGAGCAGATCATGAGAAAGTCATCTTGATTCATTGGCCACTAATCTCAAACTATACTGTATAATACTTGGGATGGTCTATAGTTTCCCCTGCTCTCTTGTTACATATTCGAACATGCCGCTTCCCACATGTGGTGATTTCAGATAATTCCACATCATGTTTTCAAGCTCGCTGTGCCGGGAGGTTGGATTTGTGCCACCTGCAGCCTATCTGACAATGCCAAGGACTGATCGGGTTTTACCGAGAATGGGAAACTATCCATTTCAAGTAAATCAAAGTCGCAGTGTTGCTTCGAAAAAGATGAGATATATTTATGATTCGATTTCGATTTTTGAATTCAAACTTCCAGCCAAGAAATGGAGATGCCCCCAACATCGACTTCACAGCCCTGCATGGACCCTACATAGGTTTGCTGGAGGCTTCTGTCATCAGAGCAACCATCGGATCATTGTTCTTGCTATGGGCTTTGCGTGACACAACATAACAGCCATTTCATAAACACACAAATAGAATTTATGATTATGTCAAACGCTAATTATAGAAGTTGCATCCCACAGCTGAAGAAACATGAAAGCAAAACTTTGCGTGTGCATACCCACAGTTTGGAAAGACCCAACTCGTTCTCAAGTTGGGAAGCCCCTAAAGCACACAGCCAGTAAAGCTTTGGGAGTTCAGTTGTTTGACAACTCAACCAACGCCTTCGACACTGCTTCACGCAGCGAGGCAACAGTGTTAATAACTGGACGGTACTCACTTATGGGCCCTTCACGACGCTGATGCAGCGGACATGCCAAGATTTCATCCACACGCTTTGCCTGGGCGATCCAGGGATAGATTTTATGTTGGTACTTTTATCATAGAATGCATATGCAGTGGTACTCAAACTCGTTCAATGATATATGTGTTCACCACACGTGACATCCCAATATTTGCCAACAAGAAACCAACTGTTCAGAAGCTTTCAGCACCGCTGCCATTCGATAGACATATGGTCCAGCACTTTCATCCGGGACAGACAAGAAGCCATGATCTTTTTGGTCGGTTTTGGATTTCAAACCTACCGCTGCGAGATTCCAATAGGTGTTGTATTTCGAGTCATTGAAATCATGAGCAGGTGTCAGGTTGGACTTCAGCAAATTTTTCAAGTCCTGAGTCAGCTCATCGTCCTTGTGTTCCTCAAACTTTTTGCAAAACTTGCTAATGCGTTTTGTATAAAGGAGTACATCCTCAACAACTGCCTCACCAACCTTTGGTGTTGTTTTTGTCCTGCTTCTTTTCGGTTTCTCCTCACCTGCTTCCTTCTTTCTGTCAAGTGCTGCTGCTGGCCTTTTCATGGCGCCTTTTGATCTGTTGTGCTTTTTGCCGGGGTCATCCTTGGTCTGCTTGCAGGTTCGTTTCTTGGTTGCTGGTGTTTCTTCATGTTCTTGAAGCTCTTCTGTCTTCTTCGTCTTCTTCGTCTTACTTTTTTTTTTCTCTGCCTCACCTGACTCTTCTGGTGCTTCCTTTTCCTTCAACTTGTTCAAAGCTACACCCCCCTCTAACCATACAGCCTTGTCCCATGCTTTTCCCTGTGAGTTCCAATCGTCTCGTGCCCATTCTTCATCAGGATGGCCATAATGGTACTTCCATTCCTCCCACCACCACTCGTCTTCCTCCTGCTTGTTACATTTGGTCCTGGTTCTCTTTGAGGTCTTGCCTGCATGTTTTGCAACATCCTTTCCTTTCTTCGCTGGTTTGCTGCTGTTTTCGTCTGCATCTTCATCGTCATCTATGTGGTTACCTCGCCCCCTGCCTTTGGACCTGCCGCCACGACCAGCTCCTCTACCTCGGCCCCGACCTCGACCTCTACCTCGCTCCGGTTTGATGGAGAGCTGACCCTGTCTCGTTGCATGCGGCTCCTGCCAGAAAAGCCACAACAAAAAAGAAAACCTGTACGTTTGTAATCCCAAGGGAAGAAAAATGAAACGAACAGATCATGTGTGTTAGATTGTTTTAGTATCACAACTTACCTTCATCACCTCGGCAGGGACCCCGCCTTCTCATCATCTGAAAACTCATCCGTCTCTGCATCCTTGCCTGTATGCACAGACTCCTCCTGGGTCGGAAGCGGTTTGTCTTCTGTAGTCTCAGTTGTCTCTGGCTCTTCATCTTTGTTTTGATTGTCTTTGGTCTCTTTCGGTCTTCTGCACCCTTGGTAAGCAAAGCGTTTGACATCGGAAGAAAGTTCTGGAGAAGACATCACAAACGATGGCCCTTCTGGTGGAGGCATGTGTAGGATCTCGATAGGCTGGGTCTCCGCATTGTCGGCAACAGCTCCTGGAAACACATCGACTATTGCTTCAACCACAAGTAAAAAGTAAAAAACAGAATGCTAACAAAAACATTTCCCATTGAATATTGATCGATAAACTATGAGAAACTAATGTTTTATAATTTTATATATCATTGAACATACATCACATATTATCCACGCATGATCACATCTCTCTACATCACTCTTTGGTTTCCTGCTGGAAGATGTGCTAATTTTGCTTGCTGTTCTCTCTTCTTGCGAAGCCTCACTGCGAAAACATAGTTTGAACATCATTGTGATATGATGTTGCATATCATCGACAGTATCGAGCTGCCAAGATACATTTCCAATTTGGCCAAATGGTAGATCCAAGCATATACATTAATTGGCACACATTTTACAACTACAACCATCGTGTCAATTACCCTAGAGTGGTTTACAAATGCTGGCTCGCAGTTCACAGTGTAAACATATGTAAAAACCCTGCTGTCCTTCTTTTTGTTTTTCTTGTTGATTTCGTCAACGATCCCCTGCAAAGCATAGAGAAAGATTCAGAGCTAGACAAAAGGCAAAACAAAAGAACTGCTTTTGAATAGATCGGGCCTGTTGTGTTGGATCCAGAGCCAGGCAAAGGAGCTGAAAACTGGGTACCTTAACTTTAGATTTCAAAGTCATGGGAATCTTTATATGAAAACTCAACTGATTATAAATCGGTATTGCCAACACATTTCAATGTATGATTCGCTGAACACACCTGCAACACATGTGGACATAGTGGGTATATATGCTTGACAATGCACTGCGACTAAGTTGCAGAGCTTGGCTCATTTCGACGGCACTTCATTTTGACAAAGCCACACAACTTTTTGATATGTGATGCAGTGTCAACAACCATGCCCGCATCCTCTTGAGAAGAACGCTTGCTTAAAGTCAAGGCCTTGCAAATCTCCTCCCTGAGGTCCTCTACAGCTGGAACTGGCCTTTTCTCAAGCCCAGACATTCGATTTAGAAGTGGCAGTAGGATCTCAGCATTTTTGATGCAAGTAGGGATATCTTCAACTTTCTCCTTGGTATCATTGAGAAATGTTCCCCCATCTCGAAGCCGACCCCTAATGCTCAAATCCGCATCCCATTCAACATGAACATCAGCAATGTTCAAAGCAGGCCCTTTAGCAACCACCTCAGAGGGCCGATCCCTGTAGGATCTATTTCGTGGCATTGCTGCCATTGTAAGATTTGAGCCCAAAAAATGGCTAGGAAAGAAGCGGGCAGTTGCACACATCCACATGGCCAGCTTTAATCTCTTAATGGTTCGACCGTATGAGTTGTCACCAATCTTTGAAGTGCAAAGATTATTTGACACCACTCCCAAGTATGCCCGTGCTCCAGGAGGCCGAAAGTTTCTGAGTTGCTTTGGGAGCCCGGACTGAGATCTACTCAAAAGAGTCGCCATTGCCCGGGTTTGGAGCTGGGCATATCTTACCAAGATTGGGAATATCTTTGCGTATGGAATTGTCCATAGCCATTGGCTATGTGTCAGGTTTTCACCGATGATTTTTTTCCGCTACTGTGTGTGACATGTTTTAGCCATGATCTTCTGAGAATATACATTGTAAGACACTAAGTATAGCACCTGAGATGTTTAAGAAATATTTGGAGTGATGTTAAAGGATCAGGGTTGTAGAAATTATTCCAATCACTCTATCCCTTTTGTTCATGGAGCATCATGGAGCCATCCAACAGCTGACCTGACGAGGCGGACCCGGGATTTTGGTCAAACACGAGTTTTACCCCCCAAACACGATGTTTCATGTATGTTTGTGAGTAAAACCGAGTTATGATCTCAAACCCGACAAATTTCCAGGGTTTAGAAGCAAAGGGTATATATATATATATATATCATATATTTATATATATATATCAATATATATATCACGAAAGCCAGCCGAAGGCCTGGGCTTGAGTATAGGTATAAGCGAAGCGAAG
>Ga0126342_10000667_pt1 | contig 40429 bp, 37 predicted proteins | sample Cyp1metagenome_FD_92528 | JGI IMG/M metagenome (GOLD analysis project Ga0126342, IMG submission 92528) | Coral microbial communities from Lord Howe Island, Old Settlement Bay, Australia - Cyphastrea 1 metagenome | ecosystem: Host-associated > Invertebrates > Cnidaria > Coral ...
TACCAACATAATACCAACATAATACCAACATAATACCAACATAATACCAACATAATACCAACATAATACCAACATAATACCAACATAATACCAACATAATACCAACATAATACCAACATAATATAGCAAATATCATGATAACATTGATAATAATGATATACCAAAAATTCTGGTGCAAATTTTGACCTATCCCCAAGTGCCCAAGTGACACATCCTGGCACTCTCAAAATGGTCTCTGCAAAAATGGCCACGTCGCAACCTTCGTTTACCAACCAATACCGCTCAACATCCAAAAAAGTGTCGCAAAAAATCATCTGTAAACCAAGAAAACCCTCCAAAAAACCATCCAAAACCCCCCAAAAAAACAGGCCAAAACCGACATTGTGCGGCATTTTGTTACCCAAAACCACCTTGCTGAACCCCCTGGGAGTCCGTACAGAAGAGGCCGGTGGAACCGCGCCCGTAGGAGGCGATGTTGCGGCGACGCATGGTGATCCCCAGACCTGTGGGGTTTTTCCATTGATCTGGAGGAAAAAACCACTGGAAACCCTTGGACCACTGGTATTACCCTCTGGTAAACTGACATAGCTATGGAAAATCACCATTTTTAATGGGAAAACTCACTATTTCTATGGTCATTTTCAATAGCTATGTTAAATTACCAGAGGGTACCATGGCTATATCACGCTGATTGTTTGGTTCCGAGGCTTGGAAGTGATGCAAAAACTAATTGGTGATCATCTGGGAATCTGACTTGGCAATTGCTTCCTTCATCTGCTTCGACCATTGGTTACCCTCTTTCAATCCAAGGTGCAAAAAGAACCATCGGGAGGGTGATACTTCCCAGTTGTGTAAGTATACCTTTATCCTATATCATGTTTGCCACAAAAAATCTAGGTGTACTGTTTGGGGGGTGTAGGGGTGGAGCCTGCTAAGCATCATTCCTAACTTCCTTTGGATCACAAATCAGTGTCTAATATGACTCCACTGTCGTCCAAATTCGCTGCTTTCCGAAGTAAACAGTGGATGACCAAAGCACGTACACTTTACAATACCGATTCGCATCTGAGTCGCTTCCCATGTCGCAACCAATGCATTGATGAAATCCCAAAATCAATGCAAGACAGCAGGGATTCACTGTTCTGTCTTTTTGCAGGCACCCCTGTCACAAAAAATAAATAAAACCCTCAAAAACACTCTCATCTAAGGACACCACACTCTGGTACCTAAACCATCCATTTAAACATATTCAAACCACCAGAAAAACCAGATCCCGTCACCCTTCGGAATCCAAGTGACAACTGGCTGAGCATTGGCTCCATTGACTCCATCCTGTATACAAACAATCCTTGGCGGCTTCACAGGGCGTGTCCACGTTGCAGAACTTGGTCTCCTCGTGCACGGCTGGACGAAGGTGGAATGGACATGGGGGGATACCGGGATTCCAACGGGGAAAATGATGGTAAACTGGTAAACACGTGAAAACACATGACAGCATCGTAAAATTTTGCCTAAACCCCTAATTTCAGACAAAGCCGAGTGGAAGCTTTGATGAAAACCATGGTGAGGATGGGGTTGAGAGCATGAGGGATTGTTTTGGGAGGTCTAACATGTTTTACTGGGCAGATTTAGGCCAAAGCTGTGGTCTTTGAACGTCATCACACAATTGTTCTTTTTGGGGAAATGGATGGTAGTTCTTCATTTCTGTTGGTTTTGGAGAGGGCCACGAATCTATGTAGTCAAATTGTCACGATTCCCAAAGCTGAAATGAGCCAAATTGCCAGATTGGCTACAGAGACCCCAAAGAAAACATTCCGACTAAGTTGTCTGAGGAAAAACGACAAGTCTTGAGAAGTTTTACATGGGGGTTTCCCAAAAATGGGGGTACCCCAAAATGGATGGTTCTTTTGGAAAATCCAATTTGTTTTGATGATTTGGGGGTACCCCCAATTTGAGAAACCTCCAAAACCTGTCCGCTTAGTCTCAGGCGCAGTCAAAGATGCGGAGGCTCAAAGCAACGAGGTTTTTTGACATCGCCAGCTGCTACATTCAAGAGAGAATCTCATCTACTGTTGATTCCCTTATAGTTTCTATTTGAACCATTCTCAATACCCTCTGGTAAACTAACATAACTATGGAAAATCACCATTTTTAATGGGAAAACTCACTATTTCGACTGGGCCATGTTCAATAGCTATTTTGACATAACCAGAGGGTACAACAATCTGAAACATTGGATTCATCAATATCAAAAATAGACATGTCCTCCTCCCATGGGTAGATATCCATAGAAAAAAACAGTTCTCCAGGGCTGTCCTTGTCATCTCCGATGGGGGGATTTCCACAGCTGTTGGCCATTCGCTTCACCTTCAGGACAGAAGGTACGGCTGGATCCATAGGGAATGTGTAAAAGATATATGAAAAGATGACTTATTTGGCAAGTCATGTTCCCTTATACAGCAAGTGCAAGTGTTAGTGTTGCTTCATTCTCATCAGGTTTTTTGACCAGAATTTTTTCGCATTCCAAATCGCTTGAAAAATCGTTGACTTCAAAGTCTCCCTTAAAGGTCTTAGATCCAACATCTTCCATTTCAATGGTGTCATCCTGTTGAGGAGTTTCCCTCACCTCTCGCGTGCGTGAGGTTACTCCGCCACCGCAACTGGAACTGCATGGCGTCCAACTCTGCCAACCTGCCCAGAGTCCATTGATGCCTGGGAGCGATGGGATGGCTGTTAGAACATGATTCTAAGAAAATCCTGAGGTCTTGTGAGTCTTGTGGATGGTAGAATCATATATGAATTATATAACAAAATAGATCATAGAATGGATGATACTTAGCATAAATGGATCGTGATTATCATTTTATCAATCTGCAATTTAGGAATCTATCATTGAAACACTCATGTAGCTTCTTCAAACAGGCCTTCTTTAGATATAGGTCGCCCATATATGGAAACTAAGAAAAACTAAATAAACCTAATTGAATGATAGGCAAAAATGAAACATGTTGAAACGCCTTTGTCAGAAAGGTAAAATGACATGGTGTCCCCTTGAACCAACCATGGAATTAACAAATGGTAGTAATCGTATTGGTACTTACATACCAAATCATTCATGTATGGATAGTATCTTCAGAACAGGCCAATCTTAAATGGCCCGCTACAAAGGACGGTTCCATTGGGGGGTATACTCCATGATATCCCAGTCAAAGCAGATTGTTTTTGGGGAGCGAGGTTCCAATCTTGGCTGAACTCCTTGGTAAATTGCCGCTATGGGGGGAAAACATGAAGCATCAGATTTTGGGGTACCCATCGGTACCCCATTGTTCAGACAAAGAAACAGAATACCATAATTTTCTGGTGATTTGCAGGGCCAACAGTTCTGCGAGCACTGACTAACGTGTAGCCAAGTTGCAAGTATCGTGGCAAGTTCCCACATTACAGGCACGAACCTCTTGCATGTCCTGGTGATCGCGGTGGTGAATTATTTCCCTGTGCTGCTCGACATGCTGAACAGGCATGATCATTCCACAAATATCAAATAATGTCTGATTTGTTTTGAAAGAGTGGATTGCGTGCGTGTCCATTTTACTGCCTTTCTGCCTTTACTCATCCAAACTCACATTGTTCAAAGATCATCCCATATCATCCCTGTCCATCCCCTCTCCTTCTGTTCACAATGCTTTCCCATCGAGTCCGGCATCGACTTGATCTGTCGGGTCCGGGTCTTCAAGCCTCCACCACAACTGAGGGAACATTCGCTCCAGGACTGCCAGTCATGCCAGGCACAGTCTTGCGAACACACGGGGTTGCTGCAGACCCGGTTCTCGGCGACCGAGAAGAAGCAGCCATAACCACCAGGTTCCCGGAGGTTCAAGACACTTCTCTGGCGAGATTGATGACCTTTTCCACAACTGGTGGAACATGCACCCCATTCCAACCAGCCGGAAACTTGACAATCCTTCACATCACAATTGGGAACGGAACAAGCTTTCATTTGTTTCAGATCTGTGGGGCAAAGCTTCCCCCCATGCTTGGGGAACTGGGTGATGGCCCGTTCACGCCGGGCTTGGGCGGCACCACAGCTCTGATCGCACTCATCCCAGTCGGTCCAATCTGAGACCACACAATCCACTGCCGCTGGTTGACAGGTCTCCGTCTGATGCAGCGGCCCCATACAGGGCAACCCCCCCAATCTGGCTGGCTGCTGAAAGTGCCGTTGCCGTTCCCGTTGCATGGTCACACTACATTGGCTCCATTGGGACCATTCACCCAACTCACAGTCCTGTTGCTTGCCCAAGCCACAGTCCTCCCAGTAGCCTGCGTGGCAGCCGGTGACCTCTGACAGCAATCCATTGCACTGTGCTCCCCCGGCATCTGCCAGGTTCGCCACGCTGCGCAAACGACTGCGATAGCCTTCGCCACAGCTGTTGCTGCAATCCGACCAACTCTGCCACTGACCAAACTCACACGGGTCAGGAAGCTGGCCTTGAAATTTCAGCCACCAAAAATTGGAAATGTCGGAAGAGAGATCACCAGTATATAGTTCACACTTAACACTTTAATGTTTACTATCGGGGTAATTATGGACATACATATAATTTAATTATATAATAATATATTTATTATTCAATTCAATGATAGTTTCCCCAGCCCGGGAGTGCTGATATCTCGTAACCAACAAGGAAATATCTGAGAAATCTGATTTATTAAAAAAAAAAAAACATCATTTCATCATATTTCATCCCAGTCACCTTTGCACGCCTTGGTTTGTGCCATATCTCCATAGCACGCCAAGCCCCCATCCTTGGGAGGAGTCTTCACCTTCCTTTCGCGATATCTCTGACCTCCCACGAAGCCATCAGAGGCGTTGGAACAGGCCGTCCACTCGTTCCACTCCGACAGCTCGCAATCCACGGGAGGATGACATGGCGATGGGCAGCTCTTGGTTTCGTGCAAGGCACCAGTGCATGGTGTGCCGCATTCGTTGTTCATCTCCTGGACCACGCGTTGACGTTCGCAGAGACCCAGACAACTGGCTTCGGACCATTCAGCCCATTCACCAAAGGAGCAGTGGAGGGGCTTGCAAACCTCCTTACACTCCTCTGCCATGGGACAATCTGCCACATCATGCTGGATCCCTGACAGGCTTGGGGCGGTTGGGGCTTCAGATGGACCATTGGAATTGTCGCTTACACCCCCACCTTGAGGCACCCCTCACGGTTGAGTGATTTTTCATGTTGCAATAGCCTGGCATTTCATGACATTCCAACCTTTGGGTATGGCTCAAATTGCCCCAATCATTGGATGGTTTCTAAACAGTCTCCAAATCCGCCAAATGTTATGGATCTTCAATTTGAACATCATTAACACAAATAGAAACAAAACGATTTCAACAAATAACCCAAATTTCAACAACATGGTGGTTTCCTGAAATGGGGTACCCCCAAATCATCCATTTTTTTTGTCGGGATTTTCCATGAAATAAACCATCCAGCTATTGGGGTACCCCCATGACTTAGGAAACCCCCATGTACTGAAAATTCATCCAATTCCTCCTGAAAAAATAGGAAAATTTCGACACATTTCCAACCTGAACAGCTACTCGAAGTATTCCCGGTGAAGAGCGGCGTATGCCCCGTGACCTCCGGCTGCAGTTGCATCCCGCGGTGTCGCGTCAAGGTGCGATCTGCACAGCCCTTGGAGCATTCGCCCGACCACTGGGCCCAGGTGCAGAAACGCGTGTCCGCACCTCGGGGTGTGAAACATGTTGAAAGCCGATTTTTGATGTGGCTATGGGTCAAAACCCTGGTACCCTAGAAACCCTAAAATAGCTGGTTAATGGATTGTTATTCCCCCAAATATGGTAATTTCATAGGTTTTGACCCATCCCCATGTCAAGTTTCATAGGTTATCAATGGTTGAACATACTCCCAATAGTTGGATACTGGTGGATTAGTGAGATAAACCACTGATCAACTGGAAACTTGTGAGACTGTGGTTGCGGCATCACCAGTCGAGGGATGTGGTAACCATCCCATTATTTTGGATGGGTCTTAAAAGATCCTTTTGGTAGTGCAGGATGTCGCAACCATCCATAGTATCATTCTTTGGTGATGTGGGATAGAAAATTGATGAACATTGATGAAAGTGTTGATTTTCGGGATGATGTTCAGTTGTTTTTTGATTTTTGCCAAATTGGTATGCTGGAATTTACTTAGATTTCGGTGTTTTGCACTGAGTATACCAGATTGATGAATTTTACCAAGATTTCGGTGAAATTGTCTGGTGATTCTTGGGTGATTTGCATGCAACTAATCAAGTCCCATCTTTGACAATCCCCAGTTCGAATTCCCCATCCTATCCATAGGACTGGGACATGTTTAGTCAAACATGTAATTTTGGGATAAACAACTGGAAAAGATGGCCTGCACGATGAAGGTGTTTTAGGGGCAAATGTTTGGGGGGTTCACAAATTGAAAGACCTGGCAAATACCCTAGGTTTTGCAGGGGATACGTCGAACCCTGCGTGTAGCAATCTGAAGGACCCTTCCCAAATCCCAAAATGATTATATAATGAACCATATATTTGCACGAAGATCAAGCATCTTCCAATATGATTGCTCAACTGCCACTTGTACTTGTTGCCATGGTTCATTTCAATGCCCTTTGAAGATGTAACACCTGTTGTGTTCAGGTGTATCTTTCCCAGCCTTCATGATCCCCACTTTCCTGGGGATAAAACTCGGCACTTATGGCTGCCCTGCCCTCCATGCTTTTTTCTTGATATCAACCACTGCGGCCTAGATTGGTCAAGATGAATCTGCAATACTTTCCAATCAAAGATTTTTAAGAATCAGGAATTTGATGTTCTGCAGTGGATGGAATCAACTCCCTCAAACAATATCATCCATCACCCAGCATCCAACACCACACACACACACAAAAAAAAAAACAAAAAAAACAAACAATCCCGCACCGCCAACCTTCCGCAACCAACTTCTTCAAATCCACCAAAACAATGTTCTTTTATAATGGGTTTATGATATAACGACTATATTGACTATATCCGCCGACCCCGACTGACAAGAAGGGGAGCGCATCAGGGAAGAAGAGCTACTACTACTACTACTACTACTACTACTACAACTACAACTACAACTACAACTACAACTACAACACCTCCAACAGCTTGTGCTTCGCGGGCGTGTTGGCGCAGCAGCAACAGCAGGAGCAGGAGGAAAAAGTAGCTAAAGTCATCATTTTCTATGGGTTTCAGAAGTTACGTTAGGCAGTTTTTGGACTTTTTTTTTGCCTTCTCCGTCCTTCACTGCCATGATGTTTCCCCACCCGGCAGCCGCGTTTTTATGTGCTATGTTTGCGTATCGGTGCGTTTTGTAGCTTCGATGGCAGCAAAGTACTGGCAACATCTGGCAACTAACAAGTGTGTTTTTACCATTTCCCAAGCCGCACCAACTACCATGTAATTTCATAATATTTCATTGGGATTCTTGCAACAACCCACCTGGAACAAGCCAGAATCGCCATTCAAATCTCATCGGATGTGTCATCCATTTTTCCCAAGATCTTCCTTAAGATCTTCACCTATTTCAACCATTTTCAACCGAAAGCGAGGTGCAGAGACTGTCGCATTCGGAGATTTCCATGGCATTCTTCGGATCGCAGATGGCTCCCCCCAGTGTTGGCAGCTGCTGTATGATGCGGTGGCGCGTCCGTTTGCCCTGGCAGCTGCTGCAGTCGCCCCAGTCAAGCCATTCGCTCCAGCGGCAATCCTTGGCCACCTGCCGAGGGATGGAAAAAGGCTTTCGTGTTTGGGACTTGACCAGCAAAATTGAGGAAAAATCGTGAGTTGCTGGGGATTTTGGGGGAGTTCATGACATTTACTGGGAGTTGAACAGAACAAAACCATGGCTAAGTAATGGTACATACATCGACCTAGTTGTATAATGGTGGTTGTAAACCAATTTGCCGCTAGAACCGCCTTTTGGCAAAATGGGAGGTTTGAAGGCTGGTTTGAGGATGGAAAATGCTGGGAAAATGCAGAGAAAATGGTGGAAATTCCTGTGTTTGGGTGATTTGAAGGGCAAACCTGGAGGGAAAATGATAGAAATGTGCTAGGAAAATGGACAATGAAGGGAAAATGGGTTGAAGGAGGTTTGGAGGACTGAGTTTCATGGTTTCGAAAGATGGGCAAAAAATCGTTTTGAAAGGGTTTGGAGTTTTGGATGAAGAGTGCTGGAAAACAGGGGTTTTGCAAGTGTCTTTTTCGATGAAAATGCGGAAAATGGGGAAAATGATTGCAAGATGATTGCAAACCAGGAATTCTCCAATGCTCTTCAATCTTCAATCATGAACAAAAACTGCGTGACAACCATTCAAAACCTATTTCCATTGGGGCCAAACAACAACACATCCAAGGTTAGCATCTCCGTCTCCATGTCGGAACCGCAGCAGAAAAACATCCTGTTTTTCAAAGTGGGTTTCAGAATCGATCTCTGTGTCCTGTCAGCGTTTTCTGAAAATGATTGGTATCAACTCCTGGGTATTTCACCACATTTCACCCATGGATCTGCAGATGGACGTAGACTTCACCAGGAATCCCTCGGATGTCCCGCCTCGATGGGACAAGCTCCCAAGTTGCAGCCGCGAACCAAACTGAGATTTCCGCTGCACAAGGTCCCACCATTCGCCGAGGCCTGTAGCACCTTGGGAAATCAAAGGATCCTCTTGGTATACTCAACATCAATTGCTCACTAACCATCAGCTATATATTCTGTGAATGTAACATAGCCATGGAATTATGGAATTCATCATATTCATCCGTCTTAAGAGCTATATATATATATATCATCTGTAAAATGGGCTATTGTTCATAGCCATGTTAAACTACCAGAGGATACCCAGGATGTAGATGAAACATGGGGAGCAGCCCTCTTCAACTATTGGACAAGGAGATCCACAACTGGAAGCAGCGATAGCGGTTTTGAAAACCGGAAACACACCAGTTGACCAGCTTAGAAATGTGGAACTACAGCCTGGATTGACTGGTGGGCATGTCGATTTCATCTTTAGCCTTGAAAATAGCACCACTTCCAAAGAATTCCAAGATCATCGATAGTAATCCCCAATATCAACATAGTATTTCCAGATATTTCCAGGATGGTAGTTCTATCATGTTTTCTCCAGAAAATCCAGGTTTCCTGTTGGGCTTCGGCGATCTAAGCCTTCTAAGCATCTCACCTTTCTGTTGCTCACTTGCTGCCCTTCGCCGCAGCTCGAAGAGCACTCTCCCCACTTGGACCACTCCGTCAGCTCGCAGTTCTGGCCGGGTAACAGAGATGTATACCGCTGTATACCCCCAAACTTGCGATGCCACTTGGGGAAATGATCATCAACCACTAAAATTGGAATACCCCATCCGTGATCAAATCCACTTTATCATAGCCACTATATTTGGGATCGCTTATTCAATGGTTCCACACCCAAAACAATCAGCAACTCTGCCGGGCTTGTTTTTGATGGTTGACGATGGTTGGATGGGCGGGATGAATAAACTTTGACGACACAGAATCCCCTTTCCAGCCCAATTTCAGTGGCTTCTCCAGAGACTTCAAGGCTCATTTCCCTGGCCAGTGGCTCGTATATTCTAAACCAGTCACACATGTGTTTTCACCCCACGGATTTTCGTCAAAAAACATTCACCACATTTCGCCCCGTTTTTATCGCCAGCCAAGGGCGTTTCCCCATCGCCCCAGTCCTTCACCTCCTTCACAGGTCCACACGCAAGGGGCATTGCCTCACCAGCTGCGGGATTGCAATCCGCCACTTCCGTCAGACTCTGCTTGCCACCTGAGGCCAGAGATCATCTTTGGTTCCCAACATTTTGGGAGATCATTTTTATAATCCATTGGTCCATTCTATTGTATATGCCATCATCATCATCATCATCATCATCATCATCAAGATCTTGCAAGATCTTGCAAGTAAATATATCTAATGTATGATGAAGTGGTCTGCGATACATTAGCACTGGGCTGTGTTGCATGTGGATTCCAAGTTCTGGGAATGGAGCGACTCACTTTTTGCAGGGTCTTCCCAAGTCCGCAGGCGTATTGACTGTTCCCACTTGCCGACGGCTGTTGCTACCTCTATGGTTGACACAATGACAAAACTTGCTGGCGAACCTATGAACATATGATGAACATATGATGAACATATGATGAAAATATGATGAACATGTTCATAGACTCTGCCCAGATTTTCCCATGATTTTCCCCATCGCCACCCCATAAGTGTGTCCCCCAAATGGCGCCCAAACGGGTCACAGCTCTTGCCGTTGCCCTGCGCCAACGCCGCGATGCGCCGCACGCGCTGCCGGATGCCGTGGCAGGGGCTGCTGCAGGGAGACCATTGACTCCAGAGCGACATGTGACAATCCGCATCCTGCACCGCACCATGCGCTGGTTTTTGTGTTTTGAAACACCGGAAAATCATTGAGAAAAAACACAAAAAAATTGGGCGAAATCAGAAAAATGAGTCTCAACTCATGAATTGAATGATGAGTTCCCGAATATAGTGCAACCAAGTTGTTGTTTAGCTGGTGAGTAAAAATGCAGATCATATCCACGGTCCAAGCATTTTTGGGGGGTGGAGTTGCTCATGGGGTTCATCAGGATGCTAACCCCAAATTGGTAATTTTACCAGCAAATGCGTGGGACACATTTTCAGCCGTAGTTGATTATATAATGTTGATGATATCCAATGGTATCCTGGTACTTTTGTTGGTGCTTCAATGGGCTTTATCCAGTGGGTTTTCATTGCTGGCTAGGATTCAAACCATACTTGTGGGTGCTTCAATTGGATTCGCCCACCAAATTGGGTTGGTCACATCGTTCAAGACACGCGTTTCGTCCTATGAAATCACAACCTTTTCTTCGCAGGAATCAATGTATGGGATTTAACTCGAATTCATCAACAATAACTTGATTAATTAAGGAGCAAATGTATAGCAATTGCATGGTAATTTGACCAGCTACAGTGGATGTTACGACCAACAACTCGGATTTACCCAAACACATTCGGATATTAGTGCATGTCACGGGCACAAATCACGCAAACTTGGATGAAATCAAGAGTATCTGCAAAAAATGGGGGTGGTAATTGACCAGCTATAGCTGATTCTGGTCCGGCGATTATAGGAATCTCACCAGCATGGGGAAATTCACCAGCTATAGGTTATGATAGGTTATGGCTATGGTTGACTATGGTTGGTGAGCTCAACCCAAAAAATATGTGGTCCTTGAGGTTCTCATCCTAGAAGTGGGCAAGCTCAGGGGGCCCCGGGATGAATTGTGGAGACCCTCTCCTCTGCACACAGTGGAAGATCGCAAAGTTTGAACTCTTGCTTCAGCCCTTCCTGGCCAAATCGGAAAAGGGGGGGGACATCCGTGATATATCCGTGATATCCAAGCAAATTGTAGATATCATGAAGAGAAATAGGACCTATGGGAAGTAGAACCAGAAACCACTGCCGTTCTCCACATCCAAAGTACAGCACTTCAGCAGTGAAATCCGGGCTCACCTCAGCGCTCCCCTTGATTTTTGCACCCAGCTTCAGAAATTGGCCAGCTTGTTTTATCCGATGGGTTCCAGTGTTTCTTAAAGGCCTGTAAGATTGTCATCTGGGTATGGGTCAATACCTATAGATACATTTTTAGGGGGTTATTCACATCCATAAATCCCAGCTATTTTGATGTGAACAGAAGGGGTACAAGGTTTTGACACACTGCCATCTGTTACATATCATATACTTCTTTCGGGACACCCTGGAACTTCAACCGCCCAGATCGCACCGGCAAAATGCCACAGTCATTGGGCAGGACCACCACGGACCGATGGCGGGTTGAGATGGCTTTGCCGCACTTGGCGGAGCATCTGCCCCATTCCTGAACCAATTGGATGATGGGAAAATGATGGGAAAATGGTCATGGAATGTCATGGAAAGCCGGGCCTACACTCCTTTCCAACTGAATATCTTGAATATGATTAAAATGGTTGATTGGTGTATGGTGAAGCATCTTTAATGTCTCATTCAGCTTTGATTTCTTCGTTTGCAATCTTAGATTTGTCACTCTGCAACAATTTCTAGTTCTTCATGCTGATGGCCAACGAAAGAAGCTTCGAAAAATATCAAAGCAAGGTTCACCAAGAGGCTTCTGATGTGAACATAACTACACAAATACGAAAAGTTGCTGGACAAAAAGGATTGAATCAATATTAATAATATTGAATATTACCACTTTGTGGCCTTTCTACAAAAGCTTAGGAGTTTTTGGAGCAAGAACTACGTAGTAGGAACGTTTGGGGAGTTCATAAGGTGTTGCTCACAGTTGCATTGAGTCCGTTAAAAAAATTGGGCAATCAAATGTGTTCATCGCTCCCAGCGACGGGATGCACATTTTCTGAAACTGCCAACCGGTAACCAGATGTTTTCTGACAAACATGGGTAACCAGGTGATAATATCACTTTCATCACCCAAGGCCAGGTCATACTACCTAAAGTAATCTGCTGGACATGGACATGTTTTTATGCGCTGCGCTGGAAAAAATGCTCAGGAATGCTCCGGAATATTCACGAACACCAGTGTTTTGGTGAAATGGCGAAACGGCTATTTACCGCCAAAGCTTCTGACCACTCGCCCCATTTGCCATCACGGCAATCACCGCACTGCTGGGTATTGCACGGCATCACCACCTTCGACGTTGAAAGGGTTCCCTTGTGAGTGCTGAACAAAAAAACAAGGGGAGGCCTAATTTTCCCGTAGTTCAAACAGGATGGAACAGCAAAACTATCAAATTTGGCGAGTTTTGGGGGGGTTCAGGTTTGAACTTTATACGTTTCGACGGGTTTATTCTAAAGTGGGCTTAAACTTAAGAACTTAATCCATTTAATCCCAAAACCATGATGTCAACCCCGACAACAACTTGAGGTTACCCCCCAAAATAGCTTTCGAAAATCACTCCCAAAATTGGTACCTCCCCTATGAATAAACCTGGGCTACTCATCCTGGGGGCCCCGCAGGGCCAACTGCTTCCATGTCGCCTCTTTGATCTGAGGATCACATGCCTTGCCACCAGCATTGGGCGCTTGTACCACTGCGCGATTGCGACGTTTGGAACCTGCGCGTGCGGGGGGAGAAATGGAGGATAAACGATGAGAACTAGGACCCCGGGAGCTTCTGAAATTTAGTGGAATTTGTCCAAACCTGTTTGGTTTGTTTTGGGAATTTTCTAGTAGATGTATATACCCGGTTTGACCCTCCAGAAGACTACTGTAACATATACCCGGACCGATGATTTTCCGATGGTTTCTTTTACCATAGATGATGAATTCCGGAGGGTTCATCCCATAAAACCTTCCCGTTGTGATCACCAGTGATCGAAAACATAGAATTTCCCTAGTTTTTTTAGTTGCCCTGCTTATCCTTGGCTATCACTGATACTCAAGCCATCACATGAACATTGCTCTTGTTACAAGACTCTTGTTGACAGATCCTCATCCTCCCAGAAACCTTGAACAAAAACGTCAGGCCTCCACCGCAAGAGACTGTGCACTCTGTCCAAGCGCTCCAATTGCCCCAGGCGCAATCTAGCACCTGGCAAGGTGGAAGAGATGATAGACTCAAATGATCTCAAATGGCATATGGAACCACGAGTCATCCAAATTCATGGCAATCCAAAGATAGTGGATCTGGTGGATATTTAAAAAAAATCCCTATGAACATGGATTGATGACCATCTATCCCTATCCCTATTAAGAAAAAAAAGTCTGCTTTCAAATTGGACCCCTACTTTCAAAACTACAAATCAGGCATCTCATTCATGATAATCTAAAGGACCACATATTTGGTCTTCTGCAAAAAGATGCAACATGGTGCATGTTCCAAAGGGAAGGTCCCAACGACCTAGGTCATGATGCTTATTGCTATTTGTAATCCCCAAAATGGGATGAAACATGTGTCATACTACAAACACCACTGGCTGTTTTCTCGACCCAACTAGATCCTAGATCCATTCATACCATTCATGCTTCTTATTTCCAAGCTATCATATTTTTCAACATGAATGAAGGATATCTCCACCACTCTACCACCTCTACCACCACAGCTTCCCTGTCCCCCAGAAACCCCATCGGCCCGATCGGCCCGATCGCCTGCTGCGCTTTCACCACGCAAGCCTTGAGCTCGGTCGTGCTACCAGTGCACGCCTGGCTGCAGATCAGCCCAGAACTTGCAGAAAAAAAACAGGGTGTCTCAAGAAGTTATATATTGGATTATATCCATACTATATTATATCAACTATAGTATATCAAAATAGTATTATATTCTATTCCAAAACAAACCGAAGAAACCTCTGGAAAAAACATTCCGTTCATCTGATTTTGGGTGGAACACATCTTCGTCCACGGAAGCGTTCCGTGCCCTTCTCCACCTCTCCGTCTCCAGTAGCTGCAACGAAGCTTCGCGTGCGTTTGGCTTGTCCAGCACCATGCTGATGAGAGCATTCGCCCCAGGCGGTCCATTGGTTCCACTCACAGTTCCTGAGATCTTCAGCTGGAGAATATTGGAAGTGATACAATCAAGAGCCTCTGGCAATCAAAGATGGGAAATTCTTGGGACATTTATGCAAAAATCTGGGTTTTCCACTGCCATTCTCAATTAGAAAATTCTCAAAAATGGGGGGGATAAACGAGATTCAAACCAACACTTCATAGGTCTCAAGAAATGCAGACTCTCCCAACTGCAGTGCTGTCCCCAATTTTGTGCGGGTTTTGCCATTGATGTTCATGCACTTGCCTTCCTATATCTCCCTACATATCGTAATCTCTCACACTCTTCTTGGTCGTATCCGCGCGATTCGTGGATTGCAAAACCCCACAGGAGAGCCAAATTGGTTCAACAAAGAAAAAAACCATTTTCCCCAAGCGTGTACCTGTAACAGGTTGGTGGGTTACCATGAGTTTAAGATAGTTTTTTTCGTTACTTCCCCAATAAATATCTCCTTTTATCCTCATGGTTGGTGCCTGGTGTGTCCACCAAGAGGCTTCGTCTGTCCATTGCATGGCTGTGTATTGCAGGCCTTGGCCTCCTTGGAAGTCAACTGCAGATCACCAGTGGGGCTAGGATCATCTATATATAATATGATATTGTGAATAAATTGATGTATGAATATCATATATGGTATTATGTCGATGTATATTGAATAAATTGGTCTTATCCATACATCAATTTATTCATTCTGCGAATATTCTGCGACATGCTGGTTGTTGATTCTCATTGATGTAACACTCAGTGAAATCCATGCGATATTCTATTGAAGCTTCTCACTCATCCCAATGTCTAAGTTTTTCTGGAGGTCATGGTTGTGATGTTTCTCTGAGGTTTAGAGGAAGCCAGCTACAATCAACACAGTTAGAATTACCATCTGGTTATTTAACCTAGCCATGGAAAATCACCATTTTTAAGAACGGTAAACCCTCTATTTCTATGGGCCATCTATACCATGGCAAACTGTTAGTCATAACCAGAGGGTAAATATCCAGCTTTCAGATTAGTTCTCATTATCTGAACCACCCCTGGGTCCCGCTGGTACCCTTTTTGTGCACCTGTAACGACTGCACCGGGCATTGCCCGCCGTTGAAGTTGTAATGCACGATGCGTCGATGGCGCAGCTGCTGACCGCCATGGCAAGTCTTGTCGCAGGAAGACCAACTGGACCACCTGGGGACATTTCCACCGGTGAATCTGTTGGAAGACCGGAAGAATGACTTTTTGGGGTGTAGCTATGACAGCTATGATGACAAACTGCTGCTAAACCTAGGGAATGCGGGAATGATCCAGGATAACTTAACTATGATAACTATTAACAATCATCTAGGTATGATCATTTCGAGGTTTCCGAATCGCCATGGTTTCCTAAAACCGGAAATGATCTACACAAAAAAATGGTGGCTTTTCCACATCAATGGCACGTTTACCGGAGGGTATGTGTAGGCTTCCCAAAAATGGGGATACCCCATTTTTTCATCCAAGGATGACCGTTTTCGTATTGAAATCCATGATAACTTGGGGATCCCCCATGGGAAGAAATCCCAGGAAATCCGTAGGGGAAATGTTCGAAAACCTGAAGAACAATTGGGATTTACCTATGATGTGGTTGGGAAACTCTGAGTAGCAATTTGGGTTTCACATTTAACTGGAAATATGAATACCCCTAGTTTGAACTGCTTCCACTGGATAGTTACTGATTGCAAAAAAAAACTAGGGGTATATCAACAATATTATCACAAGTGTACACAAGACGAAGGGGGGAAAGATTTGGATTTCGTTTTCACCAGATTAACCAGATCACTATGAAATGTTGGTCCAGACCACCTTGGGAGGCGGCCGGTGGCCAGTCAGGTCACGATTTTCCCAGTGTAGCTGCGGTTGTGGTGTGAGATTATTGGAGTGAACCTTTGCACGCAAGTCAATGATATGACGTTTAACACAAGTTGGCGAGACACCCTCTGGCAAACATGGTTTACTGGAAAATCCAATTTTGTAATAGATTTTCCCAGCTAGAAAAGCTCCATTTTGTTGATTTCCCAGTTTGCCATGTTTGACATCGGAGGGTATTTGGAATTTGGGGACCTTATAACCTTTTACTCACAGCAATCAAATCAGACAAGCCACTCTGACGTGATGCAATCCTCTCCGGCCTTAGAATTGGAAACGGGGCCACATATATCACAATTCCTTTTGGGTTTCGGCGTGTCAAACCGATTATTAAATCATATGAAACCCATTTCAGTTATATATATATACATACATATATATAACTATATATATATAACTATATATATATTATGAAATTTGTTGGATACCAACATGAATTCCTCCAAATTCAAACACTGACCTATTGCTATCCGTACACTCAGTGTCCAGGGATCCCAACCAGTGGTGCACATCTTCCAGCCTGTCGGTCTCCGTTTCTCCGGAATGCAATTCATGACGTCTTGACGAAGGTGTCTCCAAATTCTGGTAATTCCCATACAAGATGACTGTATCAACATATATTGATATGGTTTTGTTTGTGATCGAAAATGGTTTTGCCATTTGCCAGTGCTGTAAAGATCTTCGAAAACGCGTTTTCCAAATTCCCTGTTTCTCCCTTTTTAATGAGTGTCATAGTTCCACGCGGATGGGGGATTTGATCCCTTATTGAAGATCTACAATGTCAATTGGGGCAGTTTGGAGTTTGGGCGAACGGGCCCCTACAGAACCTAAATATACTTGGTAATCAGTCTTTGTTCATCCCATATATCCAATATATATATATGTACTAGGTTTAATCCATCTCCAGATATAATACATGTCATATACCAGTAGTACCGCACAAGGCGGTGCACAAGGTAGTGGCGGAAGTTTCAAAGATACGAAACTATAGGAGAGGTGAGTTGTTGTGATGCATGGATGGCAGAGCGAATTCACTGATGGACCGAAAGGCGGCTGTGATTTTTGGAGTGGTTGCAGTGGTCACCTCACCCACAACTACAAGATGTAGTGTGGTTTAGCGAAGTGCAATGTAATTGTAGTTGTAGCTGTAGTTATAGTGGAGTTGATGTTGTTGAAGTTGTAATGTAATGTTGTAGTTGTAGTTGTAGTTCTAGTTGTAGTTGTAGTTGAAGTGTAGTTGAAGTTGTAATTGTCTTAGTTGTAGTAATTGTAGTACTTGCAATAGTTGTAGAAGTTGTAAGTGTAGTTGTAGTCGTAGTGTAGTTGTAGCTGTAGTGTCGTTGTAGTTGTAGTTGTAGTTCAAGTGTAGCTGTAGTGTAGTTGAAGATGTAGTTGCAGTTGTAGTTGTAGTTGCAGCCGTAGTTGCAGTTGCAGTTGTAGCATAGTTGTAGTAGTTGTTGCAGCTGTAGCTGTAGTTGTAGTGGCAATTGTAGTTGTAGCTGTAGTTGTAGTGTTGTGTAATTTTAGTTGAAGTTATAGTTGTAGTTGAAATGTAGTTGAAGTTGTAGTTGTGGTTGTAGCTGCAGTTCTTGTAGTTGAAGTGTGGTTGTAGTTGTAGTTGTAGTGGTAGTGTACTTGTAGTTGAAGTTGTAGTCGTAGTGTGGTGTAGTGCAGTTGCCGTTGTCTATCTATCTGTCTATCTATACATCTGTTTATCTATCTGTCCATCTGTTTATCTCTCTATCTGTCTGCCTGTCTATCTGTCTAACTATCTATCTACCTATCTATCTGTCCATCTGCAAGCTTGAAAACGAAGCAATTCTGCGAGACCTCCTCACTTTTTGAAGTTGGCAACATCAAAAACAAAGCAATTCTGCGAGGCTTCCTTCAATAATAGAAAGTTGAGTGCAGAGCTGACGGCCTCGTACCAATGCGTTTTGCGATTTTTCCAGTCCATGTCTCTGAAGCATTGCGCCTGCCACGAAAAAGTGATGCCCGGTCATACAAAGTGCTGCACCCGTCACACTAAATCATCTTCCCCAAACTGAAGATCTGATGCTCCAAAATGCAAACCCTCTCAGGAAAACAGCGCCCTGATCTCCTAACACATCTAACTCATGTGTCTCTTGTACTGCGCCGGCCACTGTCCACATCCTCTTCAAATGTCCCACGCCTGCCATCGTTTTTGAAACTGCTACAAAACCCTCATGTTTTGCTCACTGATGACAAGGTGCACAATCCCTTGTGCCTACCACGCGAAAGTGCTCCGTATCCCTCATTTTTTTGCACTTTTGACTTCGAAATGTGCTTTGCGCCACAACGGCATGCACTTTTTCGACATGTCAGCTTCCAAAAGTGCTCCGAGAGCGTCAGTTTTTAACACTTTTGACTTGGAAATGTGCTTCGCGCCACAACAGCGTACACTTTTTCGACATGTCAACTTCCGAAAGTGGTCCGAACATGGTGTGCTTTGTACATTTTGACTCGGAAGCGTGCTTCCCGCCACAACGGCGTGCACTTTTTCAACATTTCAACTTCCAAGAGTGCTCCGACATTGGTGTGCTTTGTACATTTTGACTTCGAAATGCGCTTCGCGCCACAACTGCGTGCAATTGTTCATCTCTCATCTGGCCAGATTGCTCCGCACCCGCCACTTTAGCGAGCCTACTTTTCGACCACAAATCATTGGAAAAACACAGTGTTTCGCGACTTTCCTACCTTTTCGCGCACCTGGAATCATCTTTCTTCTGACTGTCTCTTCTTTGATCTTCTTTCTTTTTCTCTTCTCTTCTCTTCTCTGACTCTTCCCATCTCTGCTTTTCATCTGTCCATATTCTCGGAAGTTTGACTTCTAAATTTCCTTCGATAAATAAATAAATAAATATACAAATATATATATATATACATATATACGTATAAAAATGAACATGTATATATATATATGCCCATAGGGGATGGTTTTTTGCGGCCAAAAACTGACCAGCCTCAACTAAGGAGATATTGCAGGCCATTCCAACTCCCTCAGGGGGAGTCAGCACTTCACGTCTCCTGGCACCGCTGGGAGGGTTGCGAAATCCTGCACCACCTTGGATGAAAACCCAACAAAAATCATGGGATAAATGGGATAGACCACCTATCAACTCGCGCAGGATTTCCGAAATTTGAGAGATCTTGTGGGGACTTAAAGTTTTAAAGGGCTCAAAACGTCTCTGAAACATGGAATTATCTCATCAAACTTCATCAACATCATAATTCAGAATTTCTCTTGATGTCCTGCATTTTTTGCTGTTGAAACTTTAAAAAAAAGTTCCACCAAAAAAATGGGTGAAACCCCCCCTGACCTGGTCTTTTGAAGTGAGCTGCGGGTGCATGGCGACCAGGCAGACCATTGACCTTGAGAAAAAACGTGGGGAAAAATTGCGGGATTTTCCCATGTTGGTTGTTCTGGGCTTTTTTTTTGCCGGTTGAATTCTCCAATTTTTTGGGGAATCCATGACATCCTTGTGGATTTGGGGATCATTGGATTGATTTAGTGGTGGAAATCGACAGGATGTTTCCACGGTTTTTACCCGCAAATATTAAAAAAAACGTGTCCTTGAATTTTCTCCTTGAAGTAGTTCTTGATTGGTTGGACCATCTAGTTCATGGCTCCCATGTTTCCCCCTGATAGCCACATATATATATAATATTTCTGAAAACCAACAGAAACCACTGCCTGTTCAAGATCACATGTTCCAAACCCTTGTGCTTCCGCAGCAAAGGGCAAAGGCTCGAGGTGAGCCTGTGGCGGGAGGGATCTTTGCCTTGAGCGCCATATTGGAAAAGGGTGCGGCACTCCTGTGGTCTGGAGGAAACTATTTGGTTTGGAAGATCAGGGATCTACAACATATCCATTTTCATTGATCAGGGATCATTCTTTTGGAGGTGAAGGAGATCAGGCGATCTCTGGTTGGGCTGCTACCAATCTTTCGAGAAATATTATATAGTTATATATATATATTAGATCTACAAATATCTCCAGTATTATTTATGTGGCTTGGTAGATAAGCCACATCTCTTTAGATGAAACCTGGGGGAGCCCACAACGACTCAATCCTTTTTTGTGGAATTCCAACATGTTGCTGGGTAAATCATATAAGGTTTAATGATGTTTAATGTATAATATATGGTGTTCCTTAATGTTTTCCTGTGTTAGTCACTGCTTTTGCTATTTTTTCCCCACATGTTCGCCACGTTCTTTGGTGAAATCCAAATAAACATCCCCATTTGTTCTGCGTCAATAGCATGGTTCTTACCCATTTTTGTCAGCTTCATCTTCCCCCACCATCGCTTGCAATCTGTTGGTGAAATCCAAATTTTCCCCACAGCCAGTCTTGGCTATTTACTCAATATCCAATTGTGGTCTGTGCAGAACCTCAAATCAGGTCACTTTGGACTAGTTCCTCTTAACCCCTTATTCTTTTCTGGTGAAATGCAGTTTGTAAAAAACAAACAAACCTGGTTTTCCTGCATTTTTAGACCATCTTCAATCCCTAAACGTCCGCAAGAACGTCGGAAATCCTACAAGATCGAAACCAACAAAATAGTCAGGTTTTGCAGTTGAACTGTTAAACAGATCCACCTCCACCCAAGCTTGGCTACGTGGTGAAACGATCTTATTCAAATAAATTCCCATCAATGAGTAAACAACACGATATGGAAAGGGTTGTTTCAACATGGTTTCAACTCAATGTCAACTCAATGAGTGGTCCAACTGTTTCTTGGAAAATAGTAAGTCCCTCAAAAGAGGCCGAAACCACTAAACACCACGATTTTTTTTCGTGGGATGTCACTATGTTCAGCAATTTTAAGCTGGTGATATGATTTTCTCCCAATCACTTATCAATATTAAGCCATATAGAAACCATAGAAAAATCCCCTGGAATTTCCATGATTTAGATCCTTTGAAACGCCCGTGAGAAAGGATGTTTAACAATAAAATTCCTATATTTCCCCAGGAGTTTCCCTATGAAAACCACATGTTCATCTATTTTCCAATGGGATACTTTAGATATCTCCTAATCTATTTTCCATTGTCCCATTTGATGTTGATCAACCATAGGATTCCTCTCCCGTTAAGCCCAATCAAATAAACAAATGTCGAAACCACATATAAAACCACATAGAAACCATAGTATTCCAACATAATTTTCCCATCCAATCAAGATCTGTTGAATCATATACGAGAGGATTATCCTATGATTTTTGGAACTATTTTCCTATTATCCCCATGAATCTTACAATCAATTGACCACATACAAAACCTATCTAAAAACCTATAGTATTGATCGCATGATGTTTATCTGTTAATCTTCAATCTTAATCAAGATTTTAGATTGTCGTTAGATATTCCAACTATTCCAATCCATCTAAAAACCGAAAAAGTATTCCTACATGGGGATGGGTCAAAACCCTGGTACCTAGTGAACCCCAAAATAGCTGGGATTTATGGATGTGAATAACCCACTAAAAATGTATCTATAGGTATTGATCCATACCCACATGGGTGTGTCTGAAAATAGTGTACCCCTAAACCCAATGGTTAATGATCATTATCCCTATTAAATGGCTATAATTGGGAATATACCCTATTTTCAGACAAACCCACATAGTTTTTCCCATGATCTTCAGAAAAATCCGTGCGCCGAGCGTCTGAGTTTGCAATCCTTCGCCGGACAGGGGTCCCCATTGCAGGACCGCGTCTCGGCCAAGGCGTCGTCGCAGGTCTGTCCACTGAGGTGATCCTCGAAAAAAGTGGGGAAACCTACCTGGGGGGAGCAAAATCATGGGAAATATATAGAGGAATGCTATGGTTTTATAAGGATTTAGATGATTTGTATATGGTTTTTATATGGTTTATCATGGGAAATAGATCGAAAAACATCCAAGTGATCGGGGAAAAACAGAGGTAAATTGGCCAAAATCATCCAAAATCATCCAAGTTCTTGGTGATGATCAGTGGAAAAAAAAACAACTTGGGGTAGCCATATTTCAGGAAACCTTCATACTTATGCTCAAGAAACGGTCAAGAAACGGTCAACAAACCATCCAATAGGGTGCGTCTTTGTGGTTTCCACAGAAACCCAGTTGCTTTCCACACCTACTTTGCTGGCTGCAACGGCGTTCTAAATGGCCTTGTTTAATAGGGAAAAGTATGATCAAGATTGATTAAGCATCAAATTTGAGGCTTTTCCCAACATGTTCAGACAAACCCAACCACAAAACAGCAAATGATAGCTACCCTCCGGTGTCATCAAACATGGCAAGCCAACGAAAAGGATGTTTCTAGCTGGGAAAATCGCCTATATGGATATGTTCCATCGCTATGTTTGACTATCGGCTAGGGAAAAAGGGCAAAATGGCCAATTATTTGGGAACGTTGTTAAACACGCGAGGATTGCACCAGAAACATTGAGTTAAAAAAGAGGAGAACTACAATCTGACAGAAAGCATTATCTTCAGAAACAAATCGAAAAAAATTGTCGAAGTCCATATTTGTGGAGATGTAGTTTTGGATGATGGGAACCGACCATGCATTCTGGCTTAGACCTGGAATATTTGGCAATCTGGATCTGAAAAAGACACCTCTGAGGCTTAGGATTTGTTCGGGCAAAGCGGCAAAGCCTGCCAGAAAAAAAGGTCATCCGGTTTACTGGGCTTGACTCAAAAATCACCCTTCAGGGTCAACAGTTTTCTCTGAAACATGGATTCTGGCTGGATTTCTCTGAAGTATTTCACCGTCCAACCCCGCCAAAAAATGACATTCCAGGGACGTCACGACCTGAGGATACCTGAGGTCATGATCAAATTCATCCAAACTCATGATATTGATATATTAAATCTCTATACAAATCACCATCAGTGTGACATTAGGATGAATAATGCGATATATATATATATATATATATAAATCAGTAGTAATAATATAACCCCAATATAAGCCATACAAATCACTATGAATATTGGGCTTATTCGGGGGCATGGGATGATATTCCTCCAGGGGAGCCGACCGCCATGGATTTTTTCGCTGTCCTCTGAGGCAACACGACGCATTCGGGACTGATAGCCCCCACCTACAGATGCACCAGGAATTTTCAAACAGCTTTGATGATGAGCCATCTATGGTGGATCCTTTAGATGGGAACCCACCATGTGAAAATCTATGTTGTACCATATTTTTCTCATATACCAGCAGCATTTCAATACCTTATGAATCTATATTAATCTTATTATACCAGGATTTCTCAGCTGCTTTTTCGCCAAAGTTCAGGCCATCCCTGAAATCCAAGCGTAGCATTTCAGCTGGGATGTGGATGCCCTAGAAACATGCTGAAACCAAAGATTCAGCTCTCCAATTCCACAGGAAACTCCATATCCAGCCATACCCTGAGGTAATTCAGAAAGGCTGACTGGAACATGATCCATTCGTAGATTCGTAGATGATTTACGTCTCAAAAATCGGGGCTGTCCAAGAATGTTCTATTGCCATGTTCGTTTCACTGAAATTGGATGATGCTGGATGTTTGTTGCTGGATTTAGCGACTGATTTTTTTCCAAAGAAAACGCTTCAACTTGGGGTGCACTTCCCGGATATTATGTAGCTATAGTTATATAGGATATCGTAAGGTCTATATCCTAACCCTTCGGAAGTTGTCACAATGGTCATACCGCGTTATACCTATAACATCACCCCAACTGCTGCCCCACTTAAACGCCTCGCAACTGCTTCATTTCGTCTGGCTAAAAAAACAAATGAACATCAGAAACCTTATAATATCCTAATTTTCCATATAGGATATTATCCTAAACATCTGGTTATAAAACATCTGCCATGTGAAAAACAGCTAACGAGTTGTCCCACGAATTAGTTTACCCCCAATCTCTTCACTGCAGCGTTTCCATGTGAGGCCGTTGCGTGATTCACCGAGAGGCCACAAGAGCTGGTACAGATGGTCCAGAGATGCCAGTCCCTGCAACTGCACAATATGGCATTATAATGGGCTATGAGGGATGTCAATGGCGTATAAATATATATATATAATGTATAATATATATATATTATATTATATATCATATATTATAGATTATATATTTTATATTATATTATATATATATATATATTAATATGTATGCGTGTGTGTGTTTGTTCACCAATTTCATCCAATTTTGGGTGTGGCTGAAAATGGTCGAAAGACCTCCCCATGACCATTTTGCTGGGAAAATGATGAAGAACAATCTGTTGGAATTGGGGGTATATATGTTCAAATACGCCCATGTGGATTTACCAGGGCGTGTGTTTCTGCAGTGGTATTCTTTGGATACTTCAAGTGTGCGGTGGAGTGTTGGCATTGGATGCTCACCCCCTTTTTGTTGGACCTTCGATGCTTTGGACAGGGCTGGACTCAACATAAGACCACCAAACAACATTCAACCCCAAAATGATCCAAGAAGTGCAAGAAACGATACGATAGAAAAGAAAAAAATAATGCCAAACCTGTGGCTCCGGGAATTTGCTTAAACAGACCTACAATACCTCACTTATCTGTCAGGGAGTCCAGATATTTGGACGCGTTCTACATCTGCTATCTGTGGTCTTAGTGAATTTATTGGCTAAACTGGACTATCCTTTTGTTGGTGATATGTATATCCCTCCCTATATTGACGAAATTCCGATTGTAGTTGGTGAAATTGCTTTGAAATCCATGTTGTCATCATACCCCCCATGAAAATCCTCTGAATGTCACATATGTTTTTTGATGATGTGTTGTTTGTAAATGTGTTTGCTCGTGTCATGACATGTTGAATATGTTTACCCGTGTACCCCCTATGTTTCCATATATGTTGATGGGATCTTCTCATGGGCGGGCTTCCGCCAACAAAACCTGGATGTTGTTCCATTCTTTGAGCTTAGAAATTCGATGAAACAAACTAGTTTTAACAGAGAATGGTCCAAAAAGTAGGTGTCATATATAAATATTATATATATATGATATAATATATATATATCAATAATATTATATATATTATATATGTATACATCTGCAGCCAGTTGTACCATAACACATGTTTCGTTCTCAAGGCCGGTCCAAGGTGCGAATAGATGCAGGGCTTTGGTTCAGGACCCCCACAGGGTCTGGTTTCTTTGGTACTCCCCTTGCCTCGGTGACTGGGGGCTTTCAATGGGGGTACCCAATAGCTGGATGGTTTATGAGGGAAAATCAAATAAAACATGGGATGATAAACTGGGGGTACCCAAATATTTTAGGAAACTCCCATTTGAGTGATGACTGACTGGCTGAAATGGGACGTTTCCGTTCAAACATCGGTTCTTTATGGGATCTAGGCAATCTTTCATGATGGAAATGGATCAACAAATGGTAAAAACAGCTCCATATACTTTCCACTGAAGCTTCATGGTAAGCCATGGTAAGCCAGAAGATAACAAACCCTTCTGGACGAAACCTGTGACGAACTCTTTCGAAATCTGAAACGCATTGGGATGTTATTCTATCTGATTCTATCTTACCATACTAACATCATCTCATTACAACTAACCATTGCCATCTGTCCAAGTCAAAGGTCCAAGTCAGCTGGTAAGATACATGATGTAAAAGGATGTAATACTCATTCTCTGATTTAAAGAGAGTTGTACTTTTCAGAAGTGCACATTTACAGATCTCTGCTATCTAAGCTATATCCCTTGCCGCCATGTCACAGGCTTCACCGTCGTTCTTGGACTCCGTGGCCACGTGCCGAGAACGTACCGATTGGTCCACCTGCGGTTGGTGAAAAATGCTGTGGCTTGAAACGACAAGCAGTTGGTGTGATGGAGGTTGCCATGAGTTCGGTGAGTTTTATGGGCCTTGATAAGTAGGTGGTACGATGATGCAATGCTATAACTTTGCAGAAATGAATAGCAATCGCAAGTACTTGACACAGATTCATGGTATGACTTGAGAATCCTTGAGTTATAAGGGTTGGCCGAATTGCAACAATTCACCAACCTGAAAATAGCTGAAACGGCGATTTGGGGATGATTCCTCGTTCATAAACCATCATTCCAGTGACGTCCAGTGAGGCCATTATATATCCATTATATATAATATACGTATAATATGGATCATATTCCATATATATTAATATATACAGTATATATTATATATATAGGGTAATACAATGAGGATGATTGCCATGTATTGCCATGCCCTTCCGCGTTGAAATGTAAAAAAAACAAGGGCAAGGCCTCCCGTTGCTCCCGTTTTCGGACCTGATTCTCACAGGCACTCCACTGGCCCCAGCCGGAAAAGACGCAATCCTGACCACAAATCTTGGGAAAACCATGGAAGGCCCCCAGCTTCATCCTGAACAGGCATGATTCATCCATTCAAATCATAGATATGTGATGATATGTGATATCTATTGAGATCTGTTGTAGTTTCCATAAATATTTCATAGCCATAAATACACCATAAATTCAGACAGCTTTCATCCAGGAATCCGGGATCGAGGGAACTTTCGGGTCTGAAGTTCAGGTTGAAAACATGAAGAAATCATGGTTCATCTAAAACCAATGGTACTTTAATGTACTTTAATCATAAAACCACTATAGAAATGCTGCTTCCCATTTTCATCTCAGACACGACAGTCGCGACAAATCATGAACCTTTGGACTTGAACCAACCATCTTCCCTTTGTGCTACAGCCCTCGTACACTTCAGATCCCAAAGATGTTGAGGGCGTCGTCGTGCTGAGATATTCATGATATTCATCGACCCATTTAGGGAAGATGTTGACACCCGGCCTCATATTTTCGGAGCATCAACCTAATTTAAGGTTATTTGAAACCAAAAAAACATTTTTTAAAAAAAAAACAACCCCGGATGAATCAACCAAGTCGGTTCATTAGGGGGTCTCAGTCTCACCTTGAACATAGTGGGAGGTTCCTGTTGCAATTGGTAGCGCCCCCCTCCAATTGGTTGACTGGAAGATTTACTCATCCTGAACCAACATTGTTGACATATTGACCCATGTTGACCACTAGAATCCTATCCATCTAAGAAATCCATGTGGCACCCCGTGGCCCGCCTGTTTCAGCTTGAGACACTCAGGCTTTGCCTCCACCGCTTTGGACTCCACTTGAGTGCCGAAACAGGGCAGGCCGCATTCGTTGTTCTCTACCTGCAGCATGCTGTCATACGGGAGGTGACACGATTTCTGGAAGGAAAAACTGGTTCATAACTGTCTTCCAGCACGTGACGTAGAAGTGTGCTTCATTGTCCTTGTTTCCAACTGAAAACGTACCTCCGAATGCTGTTTTTTTTCCCGCATCGCGGCTGAGTTCCACGGACTTGACGGATCTGAACAAAAATATTCGACATCATCATCATCATCATCATCACCACCAGCACCACCGCCATCATCATCATCTTTCCATAGTTTTCCCATGGTTTTTCCATCATCGTCTCCCCTCACCTCGATATGCCGATGTCTTGAGGCAATCTGAAGGCATCCCTCAGCGTCTTGCCACCTGGGAAATACCGAAAAGTATGGCTAGTGCTGTCATCAACAGAACTAGAAAATTATGGGAAAAATATAGGAAATTATTGGAAAATTATGGGGAAAATATGAAATTATGGGAAAAATATAGGAAATTATTGGAAAATTATGGGGAAAATATGGGAAATTATGGGAAAAATATAGGAAATTATTGGAAAATTATGGGGAAAATATAGGAAATTATTGGAAAATTATGGGGAAAATATGGGAAAATTATGGGAGATTATGGGAAAATTATGGGAAAATAATTGGAAATTATGTTGATTATGGGAAAATATCCTTCAGATGACAGCATGAACTGAAAAATAATCTGTCAGCAATGGAAAATTATGGAAAATTACTCCTTCAGATTCTTTCAGCACCAAACTGTTTGGGACAATTCTCAAAATGGATGTCACCTAGAATATATATTAAGGAAACCAACTGGGTGCGGAAGGAAGGTATTCAAAAATCACGGATGGCTGTTGGAATCAAGCGATTCGGACTTTCAAAGCAGATTTTGCCGACCAGTCCTCCACGTTCGGATCAATCACCATGGCGACTATGGCTATGGCTCAAAGTATCAAGCAAAATCGATCAATGATTTACGAGTTTGGGGGTTCAATCCACAAAAAAAGAAAACAATCTCAGTGCAAATTGCACCAAGAACCATGATCAGGTCCCTAAAGCCTAGACCCCAAAAATGCCTAGCGCCCAGTGACAAAGGGTTTTTTTTTGGGCTCCCCTGCGATGCCCACGCGCTGAAGAGGCAATCCACAGGTTTGCACAGAACACACCTGGCCGAAACGCTTCAGAGATTCTGCCGATCCCATCTGATTTAAGCCCCAAAATTCATTGGGGTATATAACGCCGGGTTTTCTAATCGGAATTTCTAGATGAATATACCGTGAAACACTATGAACAGATATGAACAGTAACACACACTTAAACTCTTGCATCCAAGATTATTGAATCCCATTATGATCATGTGCAACCTGAGAAAAATGTGGCCAGTGTCCAAAGCACCAAACAGGTTACCCTCAAGCACTCGAAAGGAGAAAACACTACAGCAAGTATCCCACTCGAAAGGGTAGGGAATGGAAACCCCAAGAATGGTGAGCAACAAAAGCTTGAACATGGGAGTGCTTAGAACATGTTGAACAAAGAAACATCAAATAATGTTTCAAGATGGATATTGTTTGTTGATGCTTGTTGGGTCTTACATACCCTCCATAAAACTCAGAGATCTTCGATGTTTTTTTGCAACCGCAAGCAAAATCGCCCGTCATTGGGATGCCCGTGGTTGTCCACAAGTTGATAGTTGCCCTCCAGAGCTTTGAAACATTGATCTCATTGAACGCATCGCGTATATCAACATCATGTACGGATTGCAAATCAACTATCTGAACTCTCCCCATTTTTTGGGGGTTCTTTTTTTAATAAGGGATCCCAATAGCTGGTGGGTTTTTTTGAAGGAAAATCCTATGAAAAAATTGAAAAAACTGGAGGTACCAGCCGCCTGCTCTGCTCCGGACAGTCGTCCCATTGCTCTTCATGGCCAGCACACTGATGGGTTTCGATGGAGATCACCTGGCGGATGATCTTCTGACATGTTACATGTTCCAATTTTCCGCCTTTTTTTCATCAAAACTGGGGGGAAGTTACCATCAAAGACGAAAAATACTTTGATCACGAAATTATGAAGAGTTCTGGGAGACGATTTTTATATGGAGGATTGTCGGCGACAAATCCACGGGTATCATCAAACACGTGGGAAATCAGGGATTCAGAAGGGACATGTGGCAGTGTGTCAAAACCTTGTACCCCTGTAGTTCACATCAAAATAGCTGGTAAATGGATGTTCATCCCATTAAAACTGGTATTAATAGGTATTGATCCATACCCATGTTACGTTCTAGGCACTTTTTGTCGTTATATCTTGGATATCTTGGTACGTGGCATGAACGGTGGCACCTCGCAGCCTCTGTTCGCATGCTTGCAACAGAAGGCCTTCTTGGGAGACGTCCAGCTCGCCTGGGACGGGATAGGTTGATGGGTTGATATGGGTTGATATTGGTTGATGTTGGGCAACCATGGGCTGATGTTGAGGATGGGCCTAATGTTGCTGGTTTACCATGACCCATTTTTGCATTGGCTTCAAATTCCTTCGACAAAAGGAGAGCTCCAGCATTTCTGAGACATTTGATGACATGTGAAAACATACCCTCTGGTAAACTAAAATAGCTATTGAAAATGGCCATAGAAATAGTGTGTTTTCCCATTGAAAATGGGTGGATCTTTCCATAGTTATGTAAACGTTTACCAGAGGGTACCTACCAGTACATGTTCAGACTGCCCAAACAACATATCAGGATGGTCCGACCATTTGGGGGTATTCCCAGCCATCTGCCGGGAAGCAACGAAGTTTTTGGTTACACCCATTCCTGCCGCTCGTATCCTATGTCACGCAACACCTGGAACTGAATCTTAAGACCCATGTATCATATTCAATAATATTGCTATGATCTATCATGATACTTATATTATCTTCTATTCAGATCATACAGTACCCATATTCTAAAGATACCACTGTTAAAAGCCATATGTTTTTGATACTCAACTGCCTGCATTCCTGGGATGCCATGTTAAACCCTGAGCCAACAGACCTGCCAGTTCCAGAACCCCGCGTTGCAGTCGTACTTCTGTTCGTTGCCATTGCATCCCATGGCGAAATTCCTTGATCTGGCAAGATATGCAGATGGGTCTCTATAAATGCAGGTACCCCCGATAGCTGGATGGTTTATAAATGGACCATCCGATCGAAATGGATGATAACTGGGGGCCCATTTTAGGAAACCCTGTTGGTATGGTGAGTTAAATTTTCATAGCTTTTTCATAGTTTCGGTGGGATTTTTTTTTCAGATCCATTGGTCCATGGTGGGAATGTCCGATGGGATCTGATGGGATCCCATTGAAAATGATGCGGAAAACATCGTCCCCCATTGCTGAGCTTCTTTCACGACGAGGCTAATCATGTCTTGACGTTCTCACAACCCCTTCCCCCCGAGTGTCAAACAGCTCCTTTAAAAAACTGGTTTAGTATTGGAAAGTATTGGATCTATTCAAATCTATTCATTGTCGCGCAAAAATAATGGAACTTTCATGTCGCAATATGAGGGGATATATTGGGTAAAGGATGATTGGAGTTTGTCCACTGTTTCATGCTGGTTCCCATCGAAACCAGTCGCCTGCAGCACCATTGTTTCTTGGCGGTTGGCCATGATGCCTGCGTCAGGACATCGTCTTGGGAGGGGTTCCAAACTGACAAACACAACGTGTTGGTTTTCGGACGGGGGGTGATTTTTCTGGCTAGGCTGTGGTGAGCCCCAGAAGCTGGGTCCAAAATCCAGTGCATCATCATTCTCCCTACTTCAACGGCCATTTCGAGGATCAAGTTCGAAAGTTTCAGGCCATGTTCAGACACCCATCCATGAAAAACTCGATGTTCCAAGAATTTTTGGTGATGGTCAGCCCACCCACTAAGGCCCTTTGGTTTGATCACATGATCCGTCAATGACTGGAGTCATTGACGATCATCTTCCCAATCATTGGTTGAACACTAAAACATAGATCAAAGACACCATGTGTTACACATGGTTTTTAATAGATGTTTTAATGTACATAATTATATAATCATACATATATATATATATGTGTGTATATATATATATATAGTCCAGCCAATCATGATCGCGGCCGAAGTGAAGTTGGAACCATGCGTCACAATGGCACCTTCCAATCTGTCAGACCCTCGTTGCAGTCAAAGGGGAGCTGCCTCGGGGGCCGTCAATGTGGTCAACACCAATAGTTAAACCGATACAGGATGATTCTTGGCTATGCCTCAATTTTGGAATGTAAAATTCATCAAATTAGTGCCAGAGTTTCTCGAAACTCTGCGAATGGCAGCTGATGATCTTCATTTCTTGAGATTTTCAGACACCAATTTCTGTCTATGAATACCCTATGGTTTACACTGGCTGCCCCAAGGCCCGTTGCTTCCCGTTGCTTCCCGTTGCTTCCAAGGCACATGGAACCGCAGAACTCCGGATGGCTCATGCAGCACCTGGGAACTTTCGGAATTTTTCAAGGCGACATGTGGACTTCATAGCAATCTGGTTGGTGGTTTTAACCATCTTGAAACATATGAGTTCGTCAATGGGAAGGATGACATCCCATATATGAAATGGAAAATAAAAAATGTTTGAAACCACCAATCAGCAATAATCTTGGAGGGGAGCTCAAACTGCAAATGACAATGGATCAACTAGGATCTTACAGATGATCTACCATTCTTTTGGAACCGGAGAAGAGTTCTTCCATCCCTCTAGTATCCTTTTCATGTCTTCAAAAAGGCCAAGGGCCAAGTCATAGACTCTCCCTAATATCTGTTCGACCGCTTCAGCCATGGGACCAGGTCTGCTTATTCTTGGACCAAGATGTCCTCCACGTTGCGGAGTCCAGGTGGCAATTGTATTTCTGTCCATCCTCGATGATGACATGATGATCATGGGAAGCCTCTCGCCAGTGCGGCTCAAATTCCTCACCAGCTTCAATCGCCTGAGAACTGCACAGAGCCGGTTTTTTTTATTGGTTGTGCGCATGACACTCCAAGCCACACAACAACCTACAATGTCTTGTTATAATATGTTTAGTGTATATATATATACATAATATATACATATATATATGTGTATATATATATATATATTGTTTATGATGTGTGTGGATATATATATATAATTATAATATGTTACGTATATGTAAACCCAGGCCTGAGCAAGAGGGAGCACACCAGTGTACATCTGCTGCCCAAGAGGCCCTAGGATCTACGACTTGGTGGTCCTGGTCGTACCATCTATCGCCACCCACTGTTTCCTTGGAGCTCTGGTCATGGTTGGATGCTGTCATGTCCAGCTGGACATGCAAAGTCCCAATATGTTAGACATTGTTAGACCTTCTCCCATTACCAGCCTCTACCATTCAACGGGATTATGATGGTTATGAATCAGTTGTGAATACTCCAAACATATGTAGCTTGTGCCAAAATGGTATATCTTTCAGACCTATCACATCATCTGCACATCATCCCAGCTTTTGAGCCAGGCATCGACGTTTCCTGACGAATCTGGATATTCGACATACACATTGCCCGACGCCGAGTGCAGGCCTGCAGATGAAGCGTCCACATCATTCGCTTTGGGGCAGGTACCATGGGGTACCATAGGGGTACCAATAAACCCACCATTTTGCTATTAAACGCATCCCAGGTTTCATGGAAACCCATGGGATTACTTTGAGGTTTCTACAGCCCCATGTTTTGGTCGTAAAAAGCATCGTTTCCTCTCGCTGTTCCCTTGAAACATCCGCCGCACCTAGCAAAAGCAGCGTCGCCAGAGACGCCATGCCGAACCCTGAGGGGCGTGATGATCGTGCCGCAAGGACTCCAATTTTTGACCGAACATATGGGGCCAACGTGGCCATCTGACAGATGCACTGGGACATCTCCTGCACCTATAAAATCCATTTCCCACTTGGGCTATTGAATTCCCCATACGTGTCGTTTTAGGCCCATAATTTGTGTTGAAACCCAACTTTGGTTGCCTGAAATCTGATTCTTGGGTGAAAATGTTGGTGAACCAATGGTGAACCCCCATATTTGGAGCAAGAAAACAGCCCCCACCCTGCGGCCCTGCGCGGGCGGCGGCGATCGGATCCAAGACCCCACAGATTTTCAGTGGGGCGTCTGAGCCAAATTTTGGGGGACGTTGGGCGAAAATCATCCGGGACTGTGGATTCGATAAGATTTTAGCTGTTTTTTCAAGCTTTTTTAAAAAAAAATCGGAAAATCCGACTTTCGAGTTCTAGAACTGTCTATTTGACTCAAAATACAATGGATCTCCAAAGAGTTGATCGTTGAACAAGACCATCATCGTCTAATTGGTTCAATTGGTTCAATTGGTTCAATTGGTTCAATTGGTTCCAAGGTTAGCCCAACTTCAGCCATGCTTTGCCCGAGGTTCTCTCCGGAGCCAACAAAAATCCAATGGGCTAAAGGATGGCATACCACTTCTCCCCCAAAAAAGATGACCACTTTCTTCGAATCCACTTGGCATCCACGCATCGTACATCAAGCCTCCCTGGAGCTGTTGCCTCTTCGTCCAAAATCCCAAAAGCTGTGGCCCCAATGTTTTTCTCTACTGAATGAAGTGCAGTGACATCAATCATCCCATCTTTTTTGCAGGCCCTTGGATGGCTTGATTTGGCTTACATCAGCATTTGACTAGCAACACAAAGCGGAATGGGGTAGGGGGCATGTCTATCCATTCATAAATTCAACACCGATAGACCCATACAAACGATTTCATCTAGGCAAGCGGCTTGATCATGAGTCCTAAAAAAGTATCTGCCTGGGGAAGTTGCCCCGTGTTGGCTTTCAACAGCAATTTGCAGCTGCAACCCAGGTCAATGTTGGCTATAGCATAGTTAAACTGCCCAGGGGCCACATTCAAAACTTCAAAATGAGCCGGAAATAGTCTGTTCCAAATTTCCAAAGACCATTGTAAAAATAGTTGTTGACCGTCAGGGAACATGTAATTCCCGAAGATGGTCTGGAAAGAGAATATATCCTATACCCGAAATTGCCATTGGGTTCCATGCTGAAAAGCCGGCCCAGTTGCTCCAATTTCTCGGTCTCCGTCTTCATCTTTTCGAAGTGAAGTCTGTGCCTTCCCCACTCCCAGCTCTTGTACTTCCCGGTTGGGGTTGATCTTGGAACACTGATGCCATTGTACAGTATATAGTTGGATGTGTCCACTAGATAAACCAATGATAAACCACATATATCGGTCCATCGATGTAAATAAAGATCATACATTTCCGATTTCCAAACAGATTTCACAACATTTCACATTTCTCCATGGCGTTTGTTGTTCCAGATCTTCTCGCCTCGGCATGGGAGGTGGCTTTGGAATCCGCTCGCCGCTCTCCTTGGCCACCTCACTATTGAACTGTTGCTGTTTCTTCCAGAACGTCGTTTCTGGCATCGAAATTTCCGTAAAAATGAAGCCATATGCCACAGCCAAAACCTAAATGTGGTGTGTTAAATGTGATTTAAATGTGGTTTCGTTCTCATTTGGTCCTGTTGCTCCCAGGTGATCCAAAAATATCAACAACTGAGAGCGCTTGGTCCCGCGCCATCTCAGTACCAGGCCACACAAATTGAGGCCAAGCCTCAGGGCGAAGGACTCCAGGACTCCGGCCATCTCTTAGAATTCTTAGATCTTCCATAGATTTTCCATACCAAAGTTGAATAGAAAATCATATTGATACTATATTGATTGTTTCAGAAAGATAAGAAAGAACATGGTAAATTTTTGAATTTGATTATGATTATGATTAAACAAATCTACATCTTCTACCATGATTCTTGATGAACTATGTGGCTCACATCTCACCGTCCGTCCAGCCTGATGGTATCCCACATCAATCTCCACCGGCTCATCTTTCACAACCTCCCGGATGTAGTTTCCTGCCATGGGATTGCCAGTGGCTGCTGTTTTTGTTGGCTTTCCAGGATCTCAAAATCCCAGCTGCTGGTGAAATGGTGAAATCTTGGCTGCTACATGATGCGTGTCCCACACTGTTTGTGGTCAGGTTTTGACCCCGTGATGTGATGTACCCTCTGGTTATGACTAACAGTTTGCCATGGTATAGATGGCCCATAGAAATAGATGGTTTACCTATCAAAAATGGTGATTTTCCATGGCTATGTTAAATAACCAGATGATAAAATTTAGAAAAGAATCTAGAAAAGAACTTCAAATCGACCTATTTCTGTAGAACGAGAAAAAATTGCCATGTTGATTGACTCCATGCCGAGCTCCCAAATTATCGCTGGGTCCCTCTAAAAAGACGAACAGTCTTGGGCCAAGGGGTGGTTTGTTGGACCCAACTGTTGATTAATCGGTGATTCGTTGCATTTGGTTGCTGATAAATCACCATGTCAGCATGTTGTGCCCCATTTTCGGCAGAAAGCCTGCCTTGGAAATGACATACCGCTTGCCGCAGAGGTGATATCCGATGCCTTGCAGTGTTGATGGTGATGGTGATTAGGATGGAAAAGCCAACAGAAAAAAAAAAAACGCTTGGGACGGTTGGGAGTATCCCATCAGTCTTTTTGATACTCTGACATGACTGACATGACTGACATGACTGACATGAGGATAAACTTTGAATTCAACCTTAGGGGTCATTGAAAGTGTGCCCAAATGGATCGGGATATGAGTTGTTTGCACAGCTTTGCATGCTGGTTTGACTTTTCAATAGCTTTGCTTTGCATGCTGGTTTGACTTTCCTATCCGTTTGGTGACCTTGGACTTTTGCCATAGCAAATAATCTGAGTTTCGTTCAAGTCTTTCTCCATCATCGAGAAATCTGCAGGCCTCAAGTCGTTGCAGGTCTGTCGCTGGGTTCATGGATAGGAATAGCAAGCAGTCAACAGTATAGTTGAAACTCCTTGAGGATAGAACCAAACAACCTCCAAACATAGGAAATCAGATGAGGTCATGTTCATCATGTTCCAGTATCTTCCCCAAAAAACTGCTGAGATTCCAGAACTACATCCTCAACGATCGTCAGCCCAAGCAGCGGAATCGATTCGGGCCAATTGGTCAAGATGACATCTCCTGCCACTCTTGCAGTTATAATTAACACTTATACCCTCCGATAATCAAACATGGCACTTGAAAGTCATTTTTAGATGATTCTCCAATCATCTCCCATCAAAACCTCCATTCATAGGGGATTCTCCAGTGCTATCTTTGATGACAACGGAGGGTATTTATATCCTTCTTCCTGGTGGTGGAGCCAACCCCACAGAAAATGTCTTCGTCAATTGGCAGCATCATTCCATTTGGATGGAAAACCAGATTCCAAACCAGCCACCAGATGATGATTCTGGCTTTGGATGATTATGATATATCATGATGATCTAGAGTTTTGATTAATTTTCTTCCTAACATTCTAACTCTCTGGTCCAGAAGAATTGCTACCTGTAGATGAAGGGGGCAAATCTCTGACACAGATCTGTCCCAACGGAAAGCACATCCAGCCTTCTACGTCCATATGCATCTCGTACCAGAAGACAATGGCCGTAATCTTGCCTCTGCCGCAAATGAGCCCTGAAAATACCCCCAAGCCCATAGAAAGAAGTGGCTGGTATACAGTGATTCCATGCGATTCCTCTGAATTCTGGCTTAGTGATGTTAATTCATATAATTCATAAGATGTCATAACTCCCAGGAAATCTGATATAGATCTGGTATCAACACTTTCAAATAGTGTTATATTATTGATTTCTGGTATAGATCTGGTATACTATCATACTATAGATGAAAATTATTATTATTATTATTGGTATTATTAGATCTGGTATTATTATTATTATTATTATTATTGGTATACTATCATACTATACATGAAATCTGGCATCACTATCACAAGCCCAAAATCTGAAACCTGGACCCACCTGTTGCAAGTGGCGTGAAGGTGATGCTATGTGCCTCAGCTCTTAAGGCAATCCGCCAATCACCTATGGAAAATGGAGCGATATGATAAAATACACAGATAGATAGATAGATAGATAGATAGATAGATAGAGATAGATTAAGATAGATTAGATAGAATAGATAGAATAGAATAGAATCGAATGGAATGGAATGGAATAGAATAGAATAATAAGATAAATAGATAGATAGAATCGAATAATAATATAGATAGATAGATAGATAGATAGATAGAATAGAATGATAGAATGATAGAATGATAGAATGATAGAATGATAGAATGATAGAATGATAGAATGATAGAATGATAGAATGATAGAATGATAGAATGATAGAATGGTTGATAGATAGATAAGATAGATAGAAAGATAGATAGATAGATGGATGGATGGATAGATAGATAGATAGATGGACAGACAGACAGATAGATCGATGGATGGATAGATAGATGGATGGATGGATAGATGGATAGATAGACAGACAGACAGACAGATAGATAGATAGGTAGATAGATAGGTAGGTAGGTAGATAGATAGATAGACTATCCATACATCTATATACTGAAAACTAGAACATGTCAAGACTTTGAGGCACCAAAATGCTGGTATAACCTTCAACAAACATCAGCGAGTTGATTCTCATAAAGTTGACCTGGCGTCTACGGATGACTCTACGGATGACACATTGGGCATCTCGTTCTTCTCAAAGTCGAACTTAAAGACCTCGAGGTGTTTTTTTTTGCGAATACAAAGTCAGAATATGCCAGAATTGAAACGAGCCATAATCATGATGACATTCCCTGCGAATCAACCGACTTGGCCGAAATGACATACCACTTCTGTTGAAATTCCTGAGAGGTAAAACTTTCCAGGCTGGACTGCTGGACGGCACACAGACTCCACCTCGAAGACGTTGGACATCTGTCGAGCACTGCCGTCTGCCAATGCCGTGTCCACATCTGCCCTTGGACGTGCCAAAAACCCATGGGAAAACCGCTGGATGGTGGACAGGTCCAACGGGTGAAACACCGCTCTGAGGTCGAGTCATTAGGCCGGTGCGGTAGTGGTTGAAGGCTGAGAGATTGAATCTGGAGACGACCCCGGGCCAGGTCCGAAATTCTGATGCTGTGGGGCGAGATCTATGGATATCTATGGAACATTGGAAGATCATAGGATGGCGACAATGATTCTTTCAGCTACTTAACTTTCAATATCTTGCAACTACAGGGGGCTTGCCAGGGACAGGTTGAGGCAGTCACAAAAACGCGTGATGCCGTGATGCATGGGGTTCCGAATTAGAGCTATCGCGGATGTGAAAGGAGCATATCAGCTCCCCTGGCAGTTTGGATACAATGTAGGATGCCTCCTAAACTCAAAGGCTCAGCATGGGTCAGCTGGTTTCATTCAAGTCTCCCCAGGTCCTGACGGTCCTGTGAGCTTTGCATCTAAGCATTGGTTCAGCCATATGAATCGTATATCCCCAGGTCCATGATTCTTTCATCCAACTTTGTTTAGATCATAGAATTGGATTATGGGAAAATTTTACAGGAAAGTCCTATATTTGATGGTAAAAACCATGGTTTCCTGTAGATTTTCCCTTAAACCAATCCAGTGATTAGAGGGTGAAACATCCCTGTTTCAATGGACACTCTCCCCGTGACCATCTTTCTCCGAGTCCAGGAGCCCTTGATAATCCTTCAGGTGCTCCCCAAACCTGCACGGTGGCCGATACCAAACGATTGCTGACTGCAACCAACATCTGCAAAAGTCTCAGCTTGAAACAGGTTGAAGCCTAAAATCAATACAATATAATATGATATAATATTGTATAATATAATAAATCTGATCAGTGTACAGCAAGTCATCTTTGGATTTGATTCTGTGTCGGTTGGGGTGTCAACACACAACGTCCTAAACTCTAGCTGAAGAAACTCGTGAGAAAGTCAACCGTGAGTCAACCGTGAAGAGGTGAATTAGCGACTTGCCACTCCCAATAAAACGATCTGGTGTGCTGCATCCGCATCTCTCATCTATTCTGGATCATGATATAATCCCATCCCCCTAATATTAAACACTCCCTAAATAGTGAAAAAAGACCTACATCCATCGTGGTGACTCTGGGCGGTGTTAAAAAAAAAAAACGGGACGAGATTACCACAGCAATAGCAACTAGGTGCCCGGCTCAAAAGCTGCGGCCCAGATGGTAGCTCTGCTAGGAATGACCTGCAGCACGGAGATTTGTATCATCAATTCCCAAGGGAAAGATGATCAAATCTCATGGTATAAGACCTACAGTTTGATCTGAAGGTATGAAGTTATTGAACATCTGAGTTTCTGTGTTGTTTCTGATAGGTTTGATGTAATTTTGCCAGTGTTTTTCTGTGTGGTCGTTGCGTTGACCGGCCAGTCTCCTTTTGGGCCAAATAGGGGGCATCACTGGAGTTGGTTCAGGGCGAGCTTCCTGCAATGCATCAGTCCCCATTGTCTGTATTATATATATATATATATATATATATATATATAAAAATATATATATATATATATGTACACATATGTAATTATATCATATAGGAATATCATATAATATGTATATATATGCATTACATTACGTCCACCCTTCTTGTCCCTTCAAAGCGCACTTTTGTGCCCGGGCCAAGGTGCCCCCTGTCAAAAGGCTGTACACAGCCATCCTTAAGCGCTTAAGATGACTGAAGGA